>ENA-ORBV01001811-ORBV01001811.1-microbial-mat-metagenome-genome-assembly--contig:-NODE-1811-length-46688-cov-11.726738_pt1 | contig 46688 bp, 37 predicted proteins | sample MGYA00237777_ERZ505514 | MGnify/ENA primary metagenome ERZ505514 (study PRJEB26160, sample SAMN06269048) | microbial mat metagenome | isolation source: Oligotrophic lake microbial mat | place... | reverse complement strand
ATGTGTTCGAGGGTCTGGAAGGGGAGGATGGCGGTGCAGACTTCGCGGCTCTTGCCATTCCAGACCAGCTCGACCTCCCGCTTGTCGGCGAAGAGGAGGAAGCGGTATTTCTCCGGCAGGGGTTTGCCCTTTTCGATCAGGGCGATGAGGTCGCGCTTCTCGGTGTCGGAGAGGTCGTAGTGGGAGGTGTCGTGGAGGCGGGGCATAAAGGGGTTCCAGTCAATTAACAGTCAAATAAGAGATTATTTTATATGGCACTCAGAATCAATGACTTGCAGCATATCAGCCCCAGGCATGCGCACTAAATCCTGTTGCCAGTCAATTAAAACTGAGAGGTGATTAAGCCCAATGCGGGATGTATTTGGCATATTTTTTACCCTGCTCGGGGTCCTCTGGTTTGATAAGTCCTTTCTCGACGGCATCACTGATGACACGAGAGACCATTGCCTTGTTTTTCTCGGAAATTCCCAGACGGGTTCTCAAGCTGGAATTGGTCATGGGGTCACGCTCAACAAATCGCAGGCAAGCATGAAGATAGCAGGCACGCATCCGGTCGGCACTATTCATGTCACGAAATGGCCGGTGCGTAAAAAGAATCGCACGGGTGAACCCATCTGGCGTTTCAAATAAAGGCGCGGGTAGTTGATGGCGTTCGGTTTCAGCCACGACCTTGTCCACGCCACTACCGCGTTCCTCGCAGATACCGACGCGGCGCATCACGGAAGCAAGAGCTTCGTTGCGGGAACGAGGGGGACAGTCGAGAAAACGCTCCGTTTTGACCAGAGGCAATCCGGGATTGGTAATCTCCATGCGGTCGGAAAAGATTTCAACCATCGGACCACTCCCCGTCACAGCAAAATCCTGGTGGATCAGGGCATTGGGAATGAGTTCGCGGATGGCGGGTTCGGGATAAAGCGGAACCTCCATACGAATGCCCCCGGGGCCCACCGCTTCTTTGCGCGGAAGCAAAGCCTTGATCTGCTCAAGGGTGGCCTGGAAACCACAGGCATACCCTTTGCGAATGATTTGCTCCCGGCTGGTTTGCAAGCGTCCCTTGCCTTCATAAACAATCAGACGAACGGCTTTGCGGGCGAGGGTCTTGAATTTTTCCAAATTCCGAGCAAAGAGGATGGCTCCAAGGTTGGTGATGTTCCATTTTCCAGCGGCATCTGCGACGATCAGCGTATCGTCAGCCAGCCGGGCCAACATTTTCTCCAGGTCGGATGGAAGTGGCTGGCCCAGAAGTTCAAAATAAGCCGGATAATCAAGCAGGGATTGAACTTCCGCCGCCTCCACATGGCTGAGCGCAATCAATTCTTCAAACGGGGTGGTGTCAAAGACGCGCCAAAGATCCTTTTCGATCTGCGAGTGGTCTTTCAATTTTTGCCGGCAGGAGCCTACACGGATAAACTCCACGCCTTGAAATTGGGTTGGCTTGCCATGGGCGCGGGGGATTTCCAGCACGACCACGGGCTTTCCTTCATGCGTGACTTCGTAAAAATGAAAGTGGATCCGGGGATTCAAAAGCCGGATCAGCCAGTTTTCCAGGTCTTCATTCCCTTTCTTACCTCTGGCGGGCTGAAAATGAGCACCGGTTACTTCATGAGTGCCATCCTTAACCCCCCAGACGACATAGCCGTTAGCCTTGCCTTGCAGTGCGGCAGTGTTGCTCAAAGCCGAGAGGTATTCGCCGATGTCCTCCGGGTTTGAGTTGTTTTCCTTGAACTCAACCCAGCCCGTTTCCGCAGGCTGCTTCCGCAACTCGGCGACCAGACCGTTTAGATATTCTGGGGTGGGTGGTGTGTTCATGACTCAGGATTTGTATTCCACGAAACTCGCCGTCAGTGAGGCGAAAGTTTCGGGATGATGTTTTTCAAAACCCTCCTGATCGACAAAGACAAAATCATAGCGCTGGCCGTCGGTTGAGGCGGCGGCGGCATCTTCGCACCAGAGTTTCAGTCTGGCCATTTTTTGCGGGAGATCGATTTCCTTCCGGCCCTTGGTTTCCACGATCCAGAGGGCGCCATCCCCGGCCTTGACGAGGAAATCCGGTGTGTAGGTGGAGAGATCGCCGTCGGCCCTGACGTAATCAAGTTTAAACCCAACCGCGAGATAGTTTTTAGCGAAAGAGGCGACATCCGGTGCATCGTCGAGAAAGGCAGCGAAGGCAAGTTCGAGCCCGCCTGCGCGGGGTTCACCGACAATTTTGTTGAAGACGGATTTCTTAGGCGTGAGGTAGGGACGGTGCTCAGTGCGAAAGGGGCGGGTGTTGGATACCGCCAACCAGCTTTCAATCCCGGAGGAGCCGCCGTCCTCAAATGCCCCGGTGTCCTGGATGGTCAGGGCATTGATGGCGGTCTTGAAGGAATCGTAAAGGATTTTCCCGGCCTCGGGCTCGGAGAGGTTGCGCATGACCACCGGGTCTTCGAGATCAACCTCCGTTGCAAAGAGCTGCTGGCGGATGAAATCACGGACTTTGGGATAGAGTACTTCATAACCACCGACAAGGCGGAGGTCTTTGAGCAACTGTCGGGCAAAGAAGGCGACAACGGAGCGGTAATCGGCGGGGCCGGAGCCATCGAGCTGGATGGTGTGGTGGATCTCGGAATCCAACATGGTTTTAAAGACAATCTCACGGGTTTCTTCTTCCGTGAAACACTTGAGGGGAAGACGGGTGTTGCCAAGCCGGGAGGGATCGAGTCCGTCCAAATTCAGAAACTCCCGGTAATAACGTCGGGCGAGGCGGGGGAGTTTGATATCGAGGGCATCGATATCCTTTCCGGCGTGCCCGGTTTCCACTTCAACGATGAGGGAATCTTTCCGGTTCGTGCCTTCGCCCATGGGCACGCGCTCAAAGCTGACGCCTTCGCTTTGAATGGATTCGACAAAGTCCATGAAAGCGGGGGTGCCCAGAACGGAGACAGTTTCCGCTGTTTCTGTGCCGGGATACATGCGCCGTAAGCCGCGTCCCAGGGTTTGTTCGGGGAGGATATTGGAAGCGGCGGCAAACGCGCGCAGGCCGCAGATGACGGTGACATTGCGCACGTCCCAGCCTTCCTTGAGCATGAGGACAGAGACAATGGCTTTGTAGGGGGATTCCCACGAATCGATTTCGTTGGACTGCTTGCGGAGGAGTTCAAGTTCCTCTTTATTTTTCCCCGAGGCGGCTTCGGATATTTCGCCATTGTTCTTGGTGTGAATGACGAGAACAGCGTCTTGAAGCTCAGGGCAAATTTTTTGCAGATAGGTTCCGACCTCGTCACAGTTGCGGGTGTCATCCACCATGACAAAGAGGACGGCTTTTTTGCCGACCGGCTTGTGTTCGGCATAACTCTTGCGCCACTCTTCGACAGCGAGGGCGAGGTAGTCTTTGTAATGCCCGGTAAAGATGGCGGTCTGGTATTCGCGCAGTTTGGTGCGGCTGGCGGCATCGGGTAGGACGGGATGTTTGACGACATCCTGATGAATAGCTTCAACGAGAGGATAGTCGGATACTGTTTGAACAAAGATGGAGCCATTATCGTGACGCGGGGTGGCCGTGACATCGAGCTGGAGGGCCAGGCGGAGATCCTTTTGAAGAAGCTTGTGGTGGATGTCCTGAATGGATTTGAACCAGGCCATTTTTGGGTTGTGGATATGGTGGGCTTCGTCGTTGAAGACTGCCAATTCGGTGATTTCCCGGACAATCTCGCCCAGATCAGTCCTGCTGTCGGTGGTCTTTCCGGCGGGCCTGGGGCCGAAAGGATCGAGGAAGTAGTCGCGCAGGTCATCGTCCTCCAAGGTGGGATCTTGGATGTCGCCAAGAAAAACACGATGGATGTTGGTAAGGAAGATATTTCCGGTTTCCCGCACAACCCGGACATCATCCTGAATGTGGAGGGTGAGCTGAAAATCATCCCGCCAGTTGCGCCCGCCGTGCCCGTTGTCAGGCAGGATCGGGTCGTTGAAGAAAATTTTCAGACCATCGAAATCACTGCGCAGGCGGTCAAGAACAATGATATTAGGAGCGATGACGAGGAAATTTCGGGAAAGGGCGGAGTCCGCCTCATAAGTTCGATGGAAAAAACTCCAGGCCAGGAGCAGGGAAAGAACCTTGGTCTTACCTGAGCCGGTGGCCATCTTGAGGACGTAGCGGGGCCAATCTTCATCAAACATGCCGGTAGAGACCGCACCGGAAGCGTCAAAGCGAAGGAGATCGAATTTATCGCGGGCTTTCTTGACCTCATATAACCAGATGACTGTTTCAACGGCCTCTTGCTGAGCGAAATAATAGCGAAAGGGGGACAGGGTCCCGTCCGCCATTTCCTGGAGGTGCTCCCTGTGAAACCACCAATTAAGGAGATCCTTGGACGTCTGGGATGCCTCAAGGTAGCCCGAATCCCTCCATTCCCTCACGTTTTCCCGAACTCTGGCCACCAAAGGAGGCAGGAGTTTTTCGTAGGCCGATTGGCGGAGCTCTTCCGCAGCAGGAAACCATCGCTGCTCGGGCAACAGTGTTTCGTAAGGTGAAGTGGGAAAATTGGGATGAAGGGACATCGTTTTAGTTATTACCGAGTGGCTTGCGGGAGGCAGCAAGCTCATCCGGCCTGTTACCTATTAAATTCAAGCCAACGCAGCTTCCTGGGCCTTGGCCATGCAGGTTTTGCGGGGTTCCTGAACGTTCAGGCCAAGGGTGCGGAGCAACTCCATGTCCTCGTTCTCCTTGGGATTCCTGGCCGTGAGAAGCTTTCCGCCGTAGAAAATGGAATTGGCCCCGGCGTAGAACGCCATGGCCTGGGCCTCCCGGCTCAGACAGGCCCGACCGGCAGAAAGACGGACTTTGGTTTTGGGCAGAAGCACGCGGGTGGTGGCAATCATCCGGATCAGGTCAAACACATCGAGAGGCTTCTGATCTTCCAACGGAGTGCCCGGCATGGACATCAGCGCATTGATAGGAACACTTTCCGGTGCGGGATCAAAAGCACCGAGAACTTCCAACATGCGGAGACGATCCCGCACGGTTTCGCCCATGCCCAAAATCCCGCCGCAGCACACGTCCATCCCGGCTTTCTGCACCGACTTGATGGTGTTCAAACGATCCTGATAGGTGTGGGTGGTGACGATGCTGGGATAATATTCCGGGCTGGTGTCGAGGTTGTGATTGTAGGCGGTGACCCCGGCTTCTTTTAACTCTTCTGCGGCCTTGTCCGTCAGCTGCCCCAGGGTGACGCAGACTTCCATGCCGAGTTTGCTGACTTCGCCGATGATTTCTTTGACCTGCTCGAATTTAGGGGTTCCCTCGCGCACCCCTTTCCAGGCGGCCCCCATGCAAAAGCGGGTGGAACCGCTGTCTTTGGCCTGTTGGGCCACCTTCATCACTTCGTCCACCCCGAGAAGTTCTTCCTTTTCCAGGCCTGTTTTGTAATGGGAACTCTGGGCGCAGTAGCTACAATCTTCGCTGCAACCGCCGGTCTTGATGCTGAGGAGGGTGCAAAGCTGGACTTCATTGCCGTCCCAATTTTTGAGATAAACCCCGCGCGCCTGATCCATAAGCTGGAACAGAGGCTGGTGGTAGATCCCCTCGATTTCGACCAAAGATGGGGTTGACATAGTTCTCCAAAGTTATCAGGAGGTTTTTTGTTGCAAAGGATTTTGATGGGGAATGGATACAGATTTATTGACCGTAAAAACGCACAAGTGGAAGAAAAAGAAAGGTGGCAGAGGCCCAAGCAAGGGGATATTCTTAAATAGGAATTTACGTTATTCCTTTTTGTGCTTTTTGCGCCTTTTCGCGACAATTCCTTCGTTTTTTCTTTTAGGATAAACCGTGGAGGGCTTGGCGGTCATACCCCGGCAGAGATCTTTGAAGGGTTTACGCACCCTTTTGTCCAACCGTAGGGCAAAATCTTCTCCAAGACCGAGTTTCTTGATCAGCCGTTGAATATCGCTCAAATCCTGCAAACGGTCGGTGGCCGAAAGATGCGAGGCCAGCTTGCTGTTGATCAAATTCACCAACGGATCACCCTTGAGAGAAAATGATATCTTCCCGGCGGGATGGCGGCGATAGACCCCTCGAAGCCCGGCAGTCTCCCCGGCGGTCAAATCCCCGGGAAATATTTCAATCAATGGCCCGGCCTTGGTCTTAAGAATGGCGGCAGGATCAGGCTTATTTGCCAACCCCATCCGCTCTGAATCAACAGCCATTTTTAAAAGAGCATCCACCGCCTTCTGCCAGTGACGTCGGGATACGACAATATCCACATCAAAGGTTGGACGACCCACCCCACAGTGATTCAAAAACACTCCCCCGGTCAATACATGGCGGATTTTTGCCCTGGAAAGCTCCTGAACGGCCTGTGCCGCAACCTTTTCCACCCGTGGATCAAGGACCGTATTTTCGCGGATAATCACAATCCCAAGCTAACACCGGGATCCTTGGCCGAACAGACAGAAGTATTCACTTCTTTCCGTAAACCTTGGTTGGATCGAAAAGTTTGTCTTTTTCTTTGAACTCAAGAGCAGCGCCGTCCCTGGCTTTTTCCCCCGTCGGAATAGCACGATAAAAACAGGAACGGAATCCAGTGTGGCAGGTGGCCCCATCACCAATCACGGAAACCCGCAGCCAAAGAGCATCCTGGTCACAATCCGTCCGCAATTCCCGCACAATCTGAACGTTTCCACTGATCTTGCCCTTGTGCCAGATTGCCTTCCGGCTCCGGCTCCAGTAAACACCCTCCCCAAGCTCGATGGTGAGGCGCAGGGATTCGGCATTCATGTAGGCCATCATCAGAACTTCGCCTGTGGTGAAATCCGTGGTGACCACGGGGATCAGGCCGTCCTGATCAAATTTGGGGGCCAGGGCCAGGCCTTCTTCCAGTTGCTTTTTGTCTCCGCGAGCAGAGAAAAATATTTTGGACTCGGACATAAGTAGGGGATATTAACGCAAAATCGCAATGTCGCCAAGAACGCAAAAAGAGGGAACAAATTTTCCAATCCCCTACCCCTGCGATGCACCACCTTTTTCCCAAAGGATAAGATTGCTGGAAAGGCCCACTTATAGTTTGATTTGTCTTTCCTATGAGCCGTTTGTTGCATCTTTATGACACCATGACCCGTGAGGTGCTTCCCCTGAAAGCGGAAGACGGCAAAGCTGTGCGGTTTTACTGCTGCGGACCCACGGTTTATGGCCCGGCTCATATCGGCAACTTTCGCACTTTCGTCATTCAGGACGTGGCCCGACGTGTTATGGAGCTGAACGGAACGGCCACCCTGCACGTGCGCAACGTCACGGATGTGGACGACAAAACAATCCGCCAGTCCCAGGCCGAAGGCAAAACCTTGAAAGCCTTCACCGATTTCTGGCTCAAACAGTTTCGCGATGATTGCACGGCCCTGCATTTGCTCCCACCCCACGTCGAGCCCGGAGCCGTCGATCATATCCCCCAACAGCTGGGATTGGTCCAACGTCTGCTCGAAAAGAAAAACGCCTATGTGGCGGCGGATGGTTCGGTCTATTTCCGTGTGGATTCTTTCCCGAAGTATGGTCGCCTCTCCAGACTTCAGGAGCGCGAGATCACCACGAATAACGCACCGAAGGGACCTGTGGATGCTGATGAATACCAACGTGAATCCATGGCGGACTTCGCACTCTGGAAGGCGCACAAACCGGAAGACGGAGCCAACCAGTGGGACAGTCCATGGGGCCCCGGTCGTCCAGGCTGGCATCTGGAATGCAGCTGCATGAGCCAGGAATATCTGGGTGAAAGTTTTGACCTTCATGGTGGCGGCGAAGATTTAAAATTCCCGCATCACGAAAACGAGATCGCCCAGAGCGAGGCCGCCACGGGCAAAACCTTGGCGCGGCACTGGTTTCACAGCACGCACCTGCTGGTGGAAGGCCGGAAAATGAGCAAGAGCGATGGGAACCTCTACACCCTGGATGATCTGAAAGCCAAAGGCTTCAGTCCGATGGAGGTGCGCTACGTCCTGATGGCGGGCCACTACCACAAGCAGTTGAACTTCACCATGGATTCACTCTCAGCCGCACGTCAGGCTTTGCAGACCCTTTTCCGGTTGGATGAACATTTGCAGAAAGTTTTGGGCACAGGCCCGGCTCCTACTTATCAGGAATTGCTGCAGTCCCTTCCTCCGGAGAATGCGGAAGATCCCTTTGTTTCCGCTTGGACGGCACTGCTCAAGGATCTTAACACGCCGGAAGCCTTGGGTCACATCTTCGTGGCGGCCAAAGACATTGAAGCCAAACTCCGCGCCCAGGCACTTGCGCCTGGGGAGGCCGCCCGGATCCGTCAGGCTTTTCACCGGATTCTACAGGCTTTCGGACTGAAGCTGCAGGCACCCGTTGCGGAAGAAGCCCCCCCGGAAGTCGCTGCTCTCGCCCAACAACGTTGGGAGGCCAAGCAGGCTAAAGACTGGAAAAAAGCGGATGAACTCAGGGCTGCCCTGACCGAAAAAGGCTGGACGATGCAGGATCGGAAAGAGGGATACAGCCTCGCGAAAAGCTGATTTAAAAGGGAGGGCCCGGCTACGTCCGGGCTGACGGGAATCGGACGACACGGAGGTCGTCCCCCCAATCAAAAAGAATTCACAGATCCACCTGGATTCCCAATTCCACCACCTGACGCGGAGGCAGTTCGAAATAGCCTGTCGCAGGACGGGAAATACGGGAAAGAAATGCGAACACTTTTTTTCGCCACTGGGCCATGTTGGATTTCCCATTGGTCAGGAGCAACTCGCGGCTCTGGTAAAAACTGATGGCGTCCCGTTCGTTGCGCTTGTCGATACTCAAAGCCTGGCAAAGATGGTGCATGACCTGGGGGGCTTCGGCAAAGCCGTAGCGCAGAACGACACGATGGAAGCCCTGCTCCATTTCGGTCGAGGTGATTCGTTCAGAGCCCTTCAGCCGCGCAGCTTCCAAAAACTGGACGCTCAACAGAACCACCCGTTTATGCAGAGCCTTGTTATGTTTGAGGTGATGCATCAGGGCGAGGGGCACCCCGTCCGAAAGGGACGACATAAAAACCGCCGTGCCCTGGACACGCACGATGTTGCCCCGCTCTAATTCCTCGATCATCAGATCCAGCGGTAACATGCCGTTGCTGATGCGTTCGGCCAGGATGCGCCTTCCATCGCGCCAGGTGGCCATGGCAATGCACAGGATGATGGTGGAAAGGACGGTGATCCAGGCCCCTTCCAACAGCTTGATGATGCTGCCGGCAAAATAACCGACTTCATAAAGCAGAAAGACGCTAATAGGCGCAGCTGCCTGCCAGGCTTTCCATTTCCAGACACGGGTCAGGACGAAGAAAAACATGATGCTGGTTCCAATCATGTTGGCTGAAACCGACAGACCATAAGCGGCAGCCAGGGCACTGGAACTTTTAAAGACAAATACCAGGGTCAGACAGGCCACCATGAGGAGAAAGTTGACCTGGGGCATGTAGATCTGACCCTTGATGATTTCGGAGGTATGCAGGATTTTTAGCCGGGGCAGGAATCCAAGCTGGCTGGCCTGCTGGGTCAGGGAAAACACCCCGGTGATCATGGCCTGGGATGCGATGATGGTGGCGAAGGTGGCGAGGAAAATCAGCGGAATCAGAGCCCAGTCCGGAGCCATTTTATAAAACGGATTCGCCAGCGATTCAGGGCTCCGCAGGAGAAGTGCTCCCTGACCCAGATAGTTCAGGATCAGTCCCGGGTAGGCCAACGAGAACCAGGAAATCTGCATGGCTTTTCGTCCAAAGTGGCCGACATCAGCGTAAAGGGCCTCACAACCCGTGACGCACAACAGAACCGCACCCATGAGCAGGATGCCATGGAATCCATGGGTGAAAAGCAGTTGTATGCCATAATGGGGTGACAAGGCCTTGAAGATGGCCGGGTTTTGAATCACCTGATAAAGTCCAAGAACGCCCAGAATCGAAAACCAGATCAGCATGACCGGACCGAAGAGCATTCCCAGTTTGGCCGAGCCACGCCGCTGCATCAGAAAAAGGCCGAGAATGATCCCAGCCGCAATCGGTACGACATATTTCTGGAACCCAGGTTCGACCAGCTTCAGTCCTTCCACCGCAGCGAGGACGGAAATGGCCGGGGTGATCATCGCATCCCCGTAAAGCAAGGCCGCACCGCAGAGGGCAATAAAGGATAGTCTGGTCAGGAGCCGGGGACTGAAACTAGAAGCATTGCCGCGAATAATCCCAAGCAGCGCAAAAATACCACCTTCCCCGTGATTGTCCGCACGGACCAGCATGAGGAGATACTTCAAACCCACAATGACTGTCAACGACCAAAAGATCAGGGAGATAACCCCGAGAATATTTGTCTCGGTGAGAGGTAATCGGGTATGATGAGAAAAACATTCGCGCACTGTGTAAAGCGGACTCGTCCCGATATCTCCGTAAACCACTCCCAGTGCCAGAAGGGCCAGCATCGCTGTGCTGTGTTGTTTGGGTTGGCTCATGAGTAGGGCGACGCAAGAACCGCAGAAAGAGAATTCCGCAAGACCTGCCCACCCCGTTTATCCCTTGGCCAATCTCTCATACGTCTTGAACGCTAAGAGAGAACCGGGCTAGGCTCAATGATGAATTTAAAGCCTGATGCCAAAGCGGAGACTCCGGGAGACGGGCAGTTGCGCGTCCTGGTGAAGAGGATGGAGGACTTTATTGCGGGATATCTGCTCCAAGCGGAGAAAATGGGCGTCGCCATCAGCTCCCAGATGGTTCTGGATCTGGTGGATCGTGCCATCCTGAAAGCCGAAAAAGTGGAGGGCTCGATCGAATATAACAAGACTGTCGAGGGATATTTTCTTGAGGGAATGCTGGAGGATTTGAACAGCCAACCGGAAAGCATTTTCGAACAGGTTACCACCCCGGAGGGAGAAACCATCTACGCCCCGCTTTCTGACACCGTTTGGCTTGCCTGCCTGAAGAAGCTCCGCCGGGGCCTGATCAAATTGGTTAGCGAGAAGCAATAGCAGATAGCAAGTAGCGGGTAGACAATACCGAAACGGCTAGGGCTCCAGCCGGTAGCCCAATCCATGCACGGTGAGGAGAAATTTTGGTTCGGAGGAATCCTCTTCAATCTTCTGACGGATTTTCACGATGACCTGATCGAGCGTGCGGGTTGTTCCGTAATATTCGATACCCCAGACATGATTCAGGAGATCATCCCGCGAAACGGCCTGCCCGATGTGGGCATGCAGATAGACAAGAACCTTCAGTTCGCGCGGTGACAGCTCGAAGGTTGTTTTTCCCCTCGCCCCGCGCAGGGCGGCGGGATCGATCCTGACTTTGCCGAATTCAAGGACTTTGGGAACGGGGATGTCTTTGGTGGATAGAGGGGGAGCGGTGCGACGCAGAACCGCCTGAACCCGGGCGAGCAATTCCCGCAGGCCAAAAGGCTTCGTCACGTAGTCATCCGCCCCCAGTTCCAGGCCGACCACCTTGTCGATTTCCTGTCCTTTGGCAGTTAGCATGATGATAGGAGTTGAAATCTTGTTCTGGCGCAGTTCGCGGCAGACATCGTAACCGTTTTTGCCTGGCAGCATGACGTCGAGCAGGATCAGATCAGGTTTGGTCTGGCGGTGCAGGGCCATGACCTGGGTGCCGTCCGCTGTCTCATTGGTTTCGTAACCCTCGGCCTTGAGGGCTTCTCCCACACCCAGACGGATATGGGGATCATCTTCGACAATGAGAACACGTTTTTTCATCGGGGAATGCCTTCCAGCACATGGATGCGGGCAGGGGGGACATTGGCCCAGACATAGTGGGAGGATAGGGGTCGGAACGTAGGGTAGAGGGTCTGAGGTCTGGTAATAAGGTCGTAGGTGAACTGAATATAAATGCCGCCCGATTTTTCCAGGAACCGGTGGATGGAATGGAGGATATGCGTGCGGTCCTCTTTGGAGAGGGCCCGCAGCGGAATTCCGGAAATGATCACGGTCGGTTTGTTCGGATTAAAATAACGGTCCAGATGGCGGGCATCCCCTTCTTTGACGTGCAGCCTGGGATATTTCTTTTTCAGGAAGAGGACAAATTCCGGATTGAACTCGAGTGCCTTGATCGGACCTGCTTTGAGGAGTCTGCTGGTGATGGCACCGGTGCCGGGCCCGAGTTCGATAACATTGGGAAGCCCGGTGTCTTTGACCAACTCCGCCAGTTTTTCCGCCAGCATGGGAGAACTTGGAACCAAAGCACCTGTTTTCTGGGGCTGGGTGAGGGTGGCCCAGCTAAACTGGGCGGATTCTTTGATCCTGCGTTGTAAGCTCATGATGGAAAGAATCTACAACGTGTTGCTTTCCTTGGATTTTATCAAGGGTAAATGCAGGGTGAAGCGCGTCCCGCCCTCTTTCCTGGCTTCGCAGGTGATATTTCCCCCGTGATCCATGGCGATCTTCCGGGCCAGGGTCAGACCCAGGCCGGAGCCCTGGATGCCGCTGGAAAGTGAGTCATGGGCCCGGTAAAAATGCTCGAATATTTTTTTCTCTTCCCCGACAGGTACACCCACCCCGCGATCCAGCACCGCGACCCGGACCTGTCCGTCGATTTTGTAACTGTGCAGCTCGACTTCTTTGGCTTCGCCGGAATATTTCTCCGCATTGGAAAGGAGATTGACGAGGATCTGGGCCAGGGCGTCCGCATCCGCATGGACGGGATAGGGTGCTTCCTCGGCCTTCCAGCATGTCTGAAATCCCAGCTGGTTCAGATGCAGTTCCTGGCTTTCCCAGACCCGGCGGATCACTTCATGCAGGTCAATGTCCTCTTTCTCGTAGTTCTTCTGGTTGCGTTCCATACGTGCGAAATCCAGCACGTTGTTGATCAGACGTGTCAGGCGCTCCGCTTCCAACGTGATGATACGCAGATAATGCGAACGCTTTTCCGGATCGGAAACGGATTCCTGCTGCAGGAGTTCGGCGAACATCCGGATCGAGGTGAGAGGCGTCTTGAGTTCGTGGGAAACATTGGAAACAAAGTCGGTTTTCTTTTTCACCAGAACCAGCTGCCGCCGCATGTCCATGACGATCAACCCGCCACCCACGGCTATGGCACCGAGGGCGAGGGCGATCAGCCCCATGATGGTGTAGCTTGTCAGGGTCGCCGTCCGGGAAAGGCGCCCGGTATCGCGCAGATACAGCCCCACCTCCCAATGGGGCAACACTTCGCCCACCTCCGCCGCCACAAAAGGGTTTTCCCAGACACTGTTGAAACTTGCGTCCGATTTAATAAACGGTTTTGTCCGGTCGTCCAGAATAGCGGTCACCACCACACCCGGTTCAACGCCTTCGCCGCTCAGAACCTGGGCCACCACATCGCGGATATCTTCCGGGAGGATGCGGGCTCCGAAGACAAGATCCGGACGGTTGGCAGGACGGACCCAGAACAGAATTTCCAGCCGGTCATTGACGAAGCGGGAGAGGATGCCGCTTTTATCTTTGGCCACGAGTTCACTGAACCGGGAGGTGGCCACGTTCAGGTTTGAAGCCAGCTTGAGCATGTCGCCCTGTTTGTTCTGCACAATATTCTGAGGGGCAACATTCCGGTTGTAATCCGAACGAGAATCCGCTTTTCGCTTGGCGGGTTCAGCTGAGGAAGCAATGTCTTTCAAGGTATTTTCTGCCGGCCCCGGGACTATCGAACCTTCTACTAAACTTTTTGCTTGTCCCTCCTGAACCGGAACGGCCTGCGCGGCTGGGGCGGCCGCCGCCTCGGGCTTCGGCGTCGATTTCTCATCGGTGTCGGTCGCTTTTTGCTGCTCTGGTCTTAGTTCATATTCGGAGGTACTTGTCGGCATTTCTTTTTGTTTGCGGAGACTTGAACCTGCCCAACTGTCCGCCTGGCTGAATAGCTTGGAACTGCGCGACTGTTGGAGAACTTCCTTCACTTCGGCCAAACTCTCGTTGGTCGTGGCATACACTTCCGCACTGACGCGGCCTTTCAGAAAGGCGGCATTGTCCTCGATAAACTCCAGGGAATCCCGGCGGGAGAGGTAATCATCCTCGACCGGGGACAGGATCCGGCCCTCGGTGCTGACACAGAACCCAACGCTTTTCCGCTTCCATTTTTCCGCCAGCATCCGGTTAAAGTCTTTGGAAAGCGCTTCAGGGTCTGTCGTTAGGAGAAATCCTTCCACCACTTTGACGAATGTTTCATGTTCGATGCGGAGGGAAAGGGCGACCTGCGCGGCAACGTTATCGGCTTCCTGTTGGCGCAGTTTGGCTTCCTGGTCGGCGATCAGCACACCCTGCTGGCGGGCGGACTGGAGAGCCAGCACGCCCAGAACCAGGGCCGGGATAAAAACCCCCAGCACAAACAGGATTGCGATTTTTTTCATTCCCTTGAAAGCGTTGAAGACGGAAAAGAAGAGAGTTCAGGGCCTCTCTTCTTCTTCCCGACGGCATTTTAACGTCTGCCTTCTGAATTCCAAACTCTTATTATTGCTTCTGGTTTTTCTGCCGGTAGTTCTCGTATTGAAAGGCCTTGCGGTTGGCCTTGTCGAGTTGCCCGTCTTTTTCAAGAACGTCTGCCGTTGAGGCCAGGGCAGCATTGTCGCTGTCCAATTTCTGCGACCGGACGGCACTGGGTAAGGCCAAATTCCAGGAAGCCTGATCTTTTAGAACTTTAGCAGCTTCTTTGGTTTTTCCCTGATCGGCCAGCGCAAGGGCCCGCTCACGGCTTGCCGCATTCCGGGCCAGTGCAGTCTGCCTGCCGACTTCCGCATTCAGACTGGCTTCGGACACTTTCCGGTCGTCCGTCAATTCGAGTGAGGCCCTCACCAGGTTTTCACGATCCATCCCGGCAACTTCATCGCGATACTGTGTGTTGACCCGGGCCAGCTCAATGGTTTTGCTTTTACCTTCAGAAACGCGGCAACGAACGAGGAAGCTGCGGCTCTGGGATGAATAGTGTTCGTTCAGGACGAGTTCGGCCCGGTTGTTTTTAAAAACCACGTCCGGGCGACCAATGATTTCAACCGCAGTCACGCCCTCAGGCAGTTCAATGATGATGCGGATATTGCGGGCAACGACGCTTTGCAGGTAACCCAGTTCTTCCCGGAAAATCCCGGGTAGTTTTTCCGCATCTTTCACATAGTAATAATTGGCCGCACTGGATTCAGCCAGAGCCATCATCAAATCCTCATTGTAATCATCTCCGAGGCCGATGGTGGTGACATTGATCCGGTCTTCGACCAGACGGCTGCCCAGGCGGGCCAGATCGGCGGGGCTTCTGGGACCGACGTTGGCCATGCCGTCCGACAACAGGATGACCCGGTTGATTTTATTACGGTCAAGATATTCCCGGACCTGGTTCGAGCCTTCCTCAACTCCGGCGTAAAGTGCTGTGGACCCTCCGCAGCGGATGGCGTTGATCTTTGAATGCAGCAGCTCCCTGTTTCCGACTTGCTGGGCGGGAACAAGAACCTGCACATCCGTATTATAGGTCACCAGCGAAAAAACATCGCCAGCAGAGAGTTGATCGACAACCGAGGAGGCGGCCTGCTTCGCCTGTTCCAATTTGGCCCCGCTCATGGAGCCGGAACGATCCAGCACCACGGCGAGGTTGAGCGGCACACGTTTGAGCGGTTTGCGGTTCTGGCCCTGGACTTCGACGTGGAAGATCACGTCGTCGCCCGACTGGCGCAGCACCTTGGACCGTTCCGGAGTGACGAGAATGTTAAGGACTGGTTGTTCCGCTGAACTGCAGGAGATCAGCGCTGTCATGAGACTCAAACCGACAAGGAGCAATGAATGTTTCATGCTTCCAATGTAATGAGAACTCGTTTTCCAAGTGTCAGCCTTCGGTATGAACTTTGTAAAAGAATTGTCATATGGCAACGGGAAGAGCCAAGGATCATGCATCAAGCTTCTTGCGCTCTAGGCTTGTTTTAAATGGTAGCAAAATTACCATCAGCCCATGACAGCTACCAATGATGGGGCCGGAAGGATCGTGGTTGCAAAAGATGTTCGTGAACGGATGCCTCTGCATACCGGAGCTGAACTCGAAGTGAAAGTGGAGGGAGACACCCTGACCCTGACACCACGCAGGGCTGGGACTTACCTGATTCGGAAACAGGGGTTTCTCGTTCATCATGGTTCTGAAAAGTCCGGATTGGATCTGGTTGAGGTCATGGAATACGAGCGAAAAGCCCGGGCCTTGAAGCAGAGAGAACGCTGATGCGGCTTTTTTTTGAGACTTCCATGTTGGTGCAGGCCTTGGTGGATCAGTTGGCCGGCCATGAATCCTCTTTGGCAACAGTTCTTTCCGGACAGAAGAAGGGTCATGGAAGTCATCTTTCAACCCATGCTCTGGCAGGGTGTTACACTACATTGACCGCCTTGCCTTCAGAGAGGCGTGTTTCTCCTTCTGAGGCCTTGCAGTTGATCGAGGAATCCATACTGCCCCGGATGCAGGTTGTTGAGCTGGGAAAACGGGACTACGTAAAAGCCTTGGCACGGGTGCAAAAAGCAGGATTATCAAGTGGTGCTGTTTACGACGCCCTCCATCTTATTGCAGCGGAAAAAATCCGGGAGGATCATATCCACACCTGTCATTTCAACCCGCTTGCCGCAGAACCGGCCAAACTCCGGATTCCCTGAATAGTACCCATGTCCGAAACCCTCACACCCATGATGCAGCAATATCGCCGCATCAAATCGGAAATCCCCAAGGATGCCCTGCTGCTTTTCCGCCTGGGGGATTTCTATGAAATGTTTTTCGAGGACGCCAAGGAGGCTTCTGCCCTGCTGAATCTGACCCTGACCAAACGCAACGGCACCCCCATGTGCGGCATGCCCTATCATGCCGCCGAAAACTACATCAGTCGCCTCATCCAGGCCGGACGTCGTGTCGCCATCTGCGACCAGACCTCCGAACCCAAACCCGGCACCATTGTTGAACGTCAGGTCACCCAGATTCTCTCCCCCGGCAGTGTCTTCAACCTCGAGATGACCCAGCCCAAGGAAAACCGCTTCCTTGCCTCGGTCTGTCCTGTGGATAAAAATCTCTACGGTTTTGCCTTCGTTGATCTAACAACCGGGGAATTCCGACTGACCGAGATCAACGGCCTGCGCGCCCTCGAAGATGAATTTCTTAAACTCCAGCCCAAAGAAGTTATTTTTCCTTCGGAAAAAACCCCCGGCATCGACGCCAAGGAAAGCCGTATCCTGGCCGTGGCTTATGATGACTGGATCTTTGAAAGTGAACACGCCTCCCTGACCCTGAAGGAACACTTCAAAGTCCAGTCCTTGGATGGATTCGGTTGTCAGAATCTTCCCCACGGGATCTCGGCAGCCGGAGCGCTGCTGCATTATGTTTCGCGCGAACTCAAAATCACCCCGCACCATATTCTCAAGGTGCAGGCCTACTCCGGCAGCGAACATCTGGTCATCGACTCCATCACCCAGAGGAATCTGGAGTTGATCAATAGCAGCAGCAATGCCTCCACTGACACCAGTCTGCTCAAAGCCATGGATCAAAGCGTCACGGCCATGGGTGGCCGCGAACTCCGTCGCTGGATCACCCGACCTCTGCGCGACAAGGCCGCCATTGAAAAACGTCAACAGGTCGTGGCGGAATGGTTGCAGGATGTCGGTCTTCTGGAAGATTTTCGCCGATCTCTCTCCGAAGTCCGCGACCTTGAACGCCTTATTGGCCGCATGGTGCAGGGATCCGGCAACGCCCGCGACCTCATCGGCCTGAAAAGTTCCCTTCTTCCGTTTCCCCGTATCCGCGAAATCCTGAAGTCCCTGCCGGCGGAACGCACCCGGGAACTCTGCGGCTCCATCCATGAATGTCCCGAAGCGATCGACCTCATCACCCGCGCCATCGCAGACGAGCCGCCCCTTGCGATCAAGGACGGTGGACTGATCAAGGACGGGTTCAATGCCGAAGTTGATGAACTGCGCAAAGCCACTACCCAGGGCAAAGCCTGGATCGCCGAGTTGCAGGCACGCGAACAGGAACGTAGCGGAATCAAATCCCTCAAGATCCGCTACAATTCGGTTTTCGGCTACTACATTGAAATCACCAAATCCAATCTCGAACAGGTGCCTGCCGACTACACCCGCAAACAGACCCTGGTCAATGCGGAGCGCTACATCACGCCGGAGCTGAAGGAAATGGAATCCAAAATTCTCGGTGCCGAGGAACGGGTCAAACAGCTCGAGTATCAGCTCTTTTTGGATGTCAGGGAAAGCATTGTGGCATTTACGCCGGTCATCCAGGATACTGCCCGGGCCCTGGCCGAACTGGATGTGCTGGGAAGCTTTGCTGTTTCGGCGCGCTTGAATCATTATGTCCGTCCGGTCATTTCCACGAACGGCCGCATGAAAGTTCTGGAAGGCCGTCATCCCGTTCTGGAACAAATCAACCGCTCCGAACGCTTTGTGCCCAACGATGTCGACCTTAACCAGGACGATTGCCGGCTCATGATCATCACCGGGCCGAACATGGCGGGTAAAAGCACCTACATCCGCCAGGTGGCCCTGATTGCGCTCATGGCGCACACCGGCTCCTATGTCCCGGCCCAGGAGGCCTCGGTTCCGGTCTTTGACCGTATCTTCACCCGTGTCGGAGCCAACGACGATCTCTCGCGGGGCCAGAGCACCTTCATGGTGGAGATGAACGAAACTGCGAACATCCTGAACAACGCCACAGAAAACAGCCTGATCATTCTGGATGAAATCGGACGGGGCACGAGCACCTTTGACGGTCTGAGCATCGCCTGGTCTGTAGCAGAATTTCTCCACAATGAAGTCAGGGCAAAAACCCTGTTTGCCACTCATTACCACGAGCTGACCGAACTTTCCGTCTTTTTGGGGGGCGTAAAGAATTTTAACGTGGCCGTGCGGGAATGGCACGATCAGATCATCTTCCTGCGAAAAATCATCCCTGGCGGCACGGATAAAAGCTATGGTATCCAGGTGGCGCGTTTGGCCGGTCTTCCCAAAAGCGTCGTGGAGCGCTCCAAAGAAATCCTCCGCAACCTCGAAGAAAACGAACTGGATGCCACCGGTAAACCGCAATTGGCAGCACACCGCGGGAAGCAGGAAGCCAGGGCTAAAGCCAATCCATCCAAGGACATCCCCCAGATGGACCTGTTCAAGAGCAAATAAGCAGAACAAGTGGGCACAGTCCCATCGGATTGTCCCACGGCATGGTATCGGTGGCAGAATGTGGGCCAATTAAGGTTGGCGCAATGGAGTTAGATCCCCCTCTTAATTAGCGCAGGCGTCCTGCCTGCTCCCTCCGGAGTTTTTTGCCGCCCTGTTAGGCAGTGCTCAGTGGAGCGGCCTGAGCCTTTACGGGTTTTCCCACTTACCGCATCACGGAATTCACTCTTTTCCCTTACGGTCTGGTGCCGGGGCAGCGGCACCCGCCGCTGCTTGCTGAATACCGACGCCATGTTGATAGACCCGTTTGCCGCCATAATGTCCGGCTTCTGCGGCCGCCACAGCGGAAACCTCTGCGCCCATTGCGGTCGCCACACCCAGGCCCCTGGACAAACGTGTGCAACGAAATAATAAAACCGAAGCCATCGGGAATACTGCTACCAATAGGGCGCTATTCCGGGTTCGTTCACCCCACATTTCATGCTCTTCCAGAACCGTCTCTGCCGCCACGCCAACGTTTCCGACTTTCTCATCTTCCTCTTCCCCTGACCACGCTGCCGCCACGGCCCCCAGTGCCCCCAACACCAGCAAACTCGCCACGACCCAGGGCAGGTGTCAGCGTCTAAAAAAGATCGTCACAACTGAGAGCGCCGCCCCGAGTAAAAGCAGCACGATGGGAAAATGAACCAGAGCAGGGTGAAGCGGGTCAGGTAGTGTGGCATGGGTTCCTTTGTTAGAAATAACCGTCAGGATATCCCTGCAAAAAGCCTTTTCCTCATTTGCATCTGCATTCGCGGATCGGGAACCTTACCTATCACATGGCTTTCCCCTCCGACAAAAGCACTCTCCCATAGTTTTCAGGATCTACCTGGAACCATCGGTAGGGGACTCCCTATCATCTGGTTGGCGCTGCCAGCCTTCCCACGATAAAATCTCCCATCTGGACCTTCTCCACTTCCGGGTCGTCCAGCCAGGCACGGAATGGACTTCCTTCCTGCTTGCGGAAATGAATGAACCAGGCATCAGGTTCGGAGGCCCATCCTGGCGGGGATTCAAAATGGCGGGCCTGTTTACCGGCATCGGATGCGATCTCCATCGGAGCTTTCACCCCATGATAGGTTACGTCTTCGTCCCAGTAGAATTCCAACCCAGGCCAGTAACGATCGGAATGAACCGAGACAGCTCCGTGGGATTGCAGGTAGCGCGAGACCTGTTTCAAACTTGAATTCCTGCCCAGGGAAGTTTCCATCCGTGGCGCCATCAGCGAAGCAGAGGTGTAAAGAACCACCATACTTCCGGCCAAGACCGCCACCGCCCGCAATGACACAACCGGACGCAAAAGCCAGACGCGTGCAAAGACCAAGGCCACCCACGGGGCCAGAGTCAGCGTATACGTCTGAAGCTTGGACGAAATAAGCGAAAAGACCAACAAACCGGTAACGACAATGATGACTTCGGGGGAGGCCACCCATCCATTCTTCCTCAGACGCGGCATCCTCCACCCGGTTTCCCGAAGGCGGGCAATAGCCGATACCAGGGCCAGAGGCCACCAGGGCAACCAGCTAACCAGGCTGGTCAGGAAATAAAAATACACCGGCCCGTGTCTCCCATCCACATGCCCGGTGATGCGTCCGGCCATTTCGCGGTGAAGAAAAAACTCCTTCAACTCCGGGTGGATCTTGACGATGTAAAGAAACCAGGGGGATCCCAAAACAAGTATCAAAGGAACCAATATCATCAGTTTAAGCGCCTGCCGCTCCCTAGGCCCGCCCCAAAAACAAGTATAAAGCCCGAGGCCCAACAAGGGAATCAACATCGGACTGGCCTTGGTCCACCAACCCAGCGTCCAAAACAACAACTGTGCAACCCAAGGCCCCCAGGCGCCGTTCCTGTGCCGGGTTTCCGCCCACGCACCCACCGCCAGACTGCACCAACCCGCCAGCAGCATGTCAGGCGTAAGCATCCTCGCCATTACCCAGATATGCACCATTGTTCCCGCCATCAGAACCGACCACCAGGCACAACGGTTTCCATACAACCGCCATGCCGTCCAACCCAGGCCAATCAGGGCACAGACCGCACCCAGAACCGAAGGCAAACGCGCGGCCCACTCATTCATCCCAAAGATCCGGAAGAAACCAGCCGCGACCCAATAGATCACGGGCGGCTTGTCGTAATGTCCCAGATCCGACATCTGCGGATCCAACCACGAATGCTCCCCCTCCAGCATCTCCTGGGCGATGTTGGCGTAACGCCCTTCATCGGGTTCATTTAGTCCACGGAACCCAAGAAATAGAAAGAAGAGCCCCAGAAGACCGCTCACCAAAAACATCCAATGAATGACCCCGGGCTCAAATTTTTCTGCCGTCACTCCTGCTTTCATCCATCTTCCCCACACATACATTTATTTGTAAACTACGCTCCTCCCGGATTCCCCCCAAGATAAAACGAGGCTCCGCTTACGTTCTCCCGTGTAAGCGGATGAGCCTGGTGGTCTGAGCGCCAAGGTGTGAAGGGTTGGTTGCGTGAAAAACAGCCTACTGCGGCAGCGTGAGTAGGGCGTTATTATCAACTATTCCAGCGACCAACGGGTCGTGCCAGAGGCAGATCCGACCTTTGGCGGGCAACAAAGGCGCCGGGTTGTTTTCCACGCAACCCTCCGGGCCGCCGTTCTTTTTACTGCTGGCCGCGTTGCTCGCTTGATACCTATAAGTTCAGTTAGGGGCTTGCGCTCGCGCCTTGCCACCCGCCAAAACTCCTGTCGGCCAACCCTTCCTACCCTGGCGCTCGAACCACTAGTCCTCGATTACGATTGTTACGTTTAGGTGACGGACGGGTTCGTGCTTTTATTGAACGGGGAAGAGCCATTGAATAGCTTTTATGTCATTATCAACAGGTGCCGGGGCTTCGTGGCGGGTTTGGTTGCGAAGGGAGTTTCCTCTGTCTGAATTGCCCGGCTCCCTGCCCGTCGCGTTCCTGAGCTATTTTCTTTCGCTTATTTTTGCCGTGTCGTTTGCGGCACTGATTTTTAGGGGGCCTGTGGCGGCGGCCCTTTCCTCTGGAATAGCCATGACCCTGTTTACCGGTTTTGCCACTTGTTTGGTGATCAGTCTGACGGGCAGTCTTTCTGGGGCCGTAGCCATTCCCAGCGACCGTATTGCCCCGATCCTCGCGGTGATGAGTTCTTCCCTGCTGGCACTGCTTCCGGCAGACACCTCGTTCTTGGTGAGCATGCACACTCTCATGGCGGCCCTTTTACTGACAACCCTGCTGACCGGAGTGGTGTTGGGTCTTTTGGGACATTACCGTTTGGGCGGTCTGATCCGCTATATTCCCTATCCGGTGATCGGAGGGTTCATGGCGGGGGCCGGCTGGTTGCTGGTCAAAGGGGCGTTTACCGTTCTGTTGGGAGTCGAGTTGGCATGGGGAAATGCTTCTCTGGTTTTTCAGGCTGATTTCCTAGCCAGGTGGCTGCCCGCCACAGTGGTTTCCATCCTGATGATTTATAGCCTGCGCCGTTGGTCCAGTTACCTGGTCATTCCCGGTTTCGTGCTTGGATCGCTGGCCTTGTTTTATGCCATCGCCATACTAACAAAAACTCCGTTTGAGGATCTGAGATCCAGCGGATGGCTGGCCGGACCTTTCCCGGAAGCGATCCAGTGGGTTCCCTTTTCCTACAGCCAGATCCATCTGGCGGAATGGTGGGCCGTGCTGCTCAGTTGGGAGACCATGGTTTCGGTCCTGATTGTCAGCTCTGTCTCGGTTCTGATGATCGCCAGCTCACTTGAGCTCGTCTCAGGCAGGGATATGGACGGGGATCGCGAACTGAAGTCTGCGGGGTTGGCCAACCTGGTCAGCTTTCTGGGCGGAGGTATCGTGGGACTGCACTCCCTTTCGATAAGCAGCCTGGTGCTGAAGCTCGGCAGGAACACCCGCTGGGTTGGATTGTTGACGGCCCTGGGGATGGGCCTAACACTGTTGGCGGGCCCTTCCCTGGTGAATTATCTGCCCATGCCCATTTTGGGTGGGCTGCTGCTTTTCTTGGGTCTGAACTTTCTGACGGAATGGCTGGTGGATTCCTATCATCGAATTCCGCGCAGCGATTATATCATTATCCTGGTGATTTTGGTGGTGATTGGAACGGCGGGCTATATCACCGGGGTGGGGGTCGGGTTGATCACGGCTCTGGGCCTTTTCGTTTTGCGCTATAGCCAGGTCCAGGTCGTGCGCCAGGCACTGGCCGGCCACCAACACCGGAGCAATGTGGATCGCTCCGAGGCCGAAAGAAAATTGTTGGTGGAAAAGCGTTCCCGCATCCACGTCCTGACCCTGCAGGGCTTTCTTTTTTTTGGCACGGCACACTCACTCCTGGAAGTTGTGAAGCAGCGCCTGGACGATGAAAGCACCCGGCTCCGCTATCTCGTCCTGGATTTTCGGCACGTCAGCGGAATCGACAGTTCAGCCCTGATCTGTTTCATCAAACTACAGAAGCTGGCCTCTCAAAAAAGTTTCTATGTCATTCTGTCCGATATGAGCCCCGAACTGGCGGCCGCCCTGCGGCGCAATCCGGATCTCAAAAGAAACAAAGGGCTGCATTTTGTCCAGTTGCCAGACCTGGATCATTCGATCGAGTGGTGCGAGAACCAGATCCTGTCCGACTATCTGGCCTTGAACCAGGCCATAACGCCCTTGAAGAAACTGCTGGCGGAGGCGTTCAAGAAAAAGCCCGGACTGGCCGAAAGAATCCAGCCTTCCTTTGCCATAAAAACACTGGCCAAGGGAGAAATTCTGGCCGAGCAAAATGCAGATAGTGGCAGTCTTTACTTTATCGAGTCAGGACAGATCAGCGCACGTTTGAAAACCGGCAAGGGAGAGATCATCCGTTTACGCACCATGGGTGCAGGCTCTGTCGTGGGGGAAACAGGCCTCTATTTGAACGTGCCGAGAACGGCTTCCCTGGTGGCAGACCAGAATTGCATCGTCCATGAGCTGAAGTGGGCGGATCTACAGGCCCTGGAAGAGGCGGATGCAGAGGCTGCTTGCGGATTTCATGAATTTCTGGCCCGGACCTTGGCCGACCGGTTGATGCAGACAAACCGCATGTTGGAAGCTGCCATGCGCTGAGTCTTCTCCCAGTCAGGGGGCTCTTCGCAGGTAGGGCACATTCGCCAGCCAGGTCGTGCCTATCACGGAAATAAAAGCTGCCGTCCCCAGCCCCTTGGCCAACGATCCGGATATCCGTTCCGGATCCAGTTGCAACAAAATGTTAACTGCGCCTGCTGTTAGGACAAGAAGCGCTATGGCCCCGAAGAGCAGTTGGCCGATTCGCGACTCATTGGTCAGGGTATAAGCCAACGGAAAGGACACCCCGACCAGGACCATGGACAGGGTCATCAGAACGGCATTGTCGATGATCAGGGACACAGCCATAAACGGCAATCCCAGCATCACGCCGCCACCCACCAGAATTCCCTCCCATTTCTCCAGTGGGTTCAAGGCATGACGGGCCAACCTGTCCGTCAGAAGGATAAGATTGCCCACCCCGCCGGCCACATGCACCCAGAGGCAGAAGACCAGATAAACAATGGCCAGAGGCAGGTATAAAACAGCCCATGGACCTACCAAAATAGTAGAGGCAACCTTCATGAACACAAGAAGCCCCAGGATCACCGCCCAACGCGCCTTCTCATTCAGGCGCTGCATCCAGAAACAGTAGTTTAGATAGACGCGATAAAGTGGCGACCGGGCCTTGTAGGATTCGAGCAATCCCTGACGGGCCAGCGGATTGTTGGGGTCCAGGCGCAGGGCCTCAAGAAAATGGGTCTCCGCTGTCAGACGCTCGCCACGCTGCAGGGCCGACCAACCCGCAGCAGCGTGGGTGTCATCGTTGTCAGGGGCTTTTGCCAGAGAGTAGGCGATCTGCTCGGCATTCTCCTGCATTTTGTTCTGGAGGCGAAGAGCCTGGGCGAGAAAGTTTGAGGCCGTTACATTATCAGGATCCAGCTCCAGGGCCCGGCGCGCCCAAGTCTCGGCTTCACTCCATTTTTCCAGCTGGAGAAGGACAAATGTCCTGGCCACCACGGCGTAACTGGAAAAAGGGTTCAGCCCCACTGCTTCCTCCGCCATTTTCACAGCCTCGTCCTTGCGGCGCAACGAACAGAGAATGAATGCCTTCAAGGCAAAGTTGTCACCATCGGAGGGATCAGTCTGGATGGCTTTCTCCACCACCTCCAGAGCGGCCTTGTGGTTGTCCTGGGCATAGAGGCAGAAGGCCAGATGAAAGTAGAGTTCGGAAAATTCGGGATTCAGGCCGATCGCTTCACGAAAACACCTTTCCGCATCGGGATAACGACCCTGCTCCTTGAGCAAAACGCCGCGTTGCACCAGACCACCAAGAACTTCCCCGCTCATTTGACGATCCCCAGGAAAGAAAGGACATCGTTATAAAATCCGCCCTGGTTGGAATACAGCGCGTAGTTTTTGGCGCTGTCAAACCAGGCTTTGGTCGAGGGTTTGGTGTCCTTGGCCACGCGGATCAATTCATCCATTGTCAGGGGAACCACCCGGCCTTCTTTCATCGCCTTGGCCAGCGACAGCTCAATGGCCTGGTCAAAGACCGATTTCAGATCCGCCCCGGAAAAGTCCTTGGTCTTGCGGGCAAGGGCTTTGGCGTCAAGCCTGTCCACCGGTTTGTTTTTGGCCAGGATTTCAATGACGGAGGCCCGGGCCTCTTCGTCCGGGGGCGGCACAAACAGCACACGGTCGAAACGTCCAGGCCGGCGAAAGGCGGGATCGATGTGCCAGGGTGCATTGGTGGCGCCAAGAATCAGGACGCCCTCATTGTTGCTGTTGGTTCCGTCCATCTCCGAAAGGAACTGGTTGATCAGAGTGCGTCCGGCACTTTTTTTCATGTCGGTGCGATCGGCGGCCAGGGCATCGACTTCGTCAAAAAACAGAACCGTCGGGGCATGAGCCCTGGCCAGTTCAAAAATCTGATGCAGGTTTTTTTCACTGTTGCCCAGATAAAGATCCAGGATCTGGTGGAGGCCGATGGCCATGAAGTTGGCTTCAATTTCGCCAGCCGTAGCTTTGCTGAGCAGGGTTTTGCCACAGCCGGGAGGCCCATACATCAGAACCCCGCCACCGATCTTTTTGCCGTAGGCCTTGAAGAGTTCCGGATTTTTCAGAGGATAAAGAATCTTCATCCGGATCTCTTCTTTGACCACATCCATACCCCCGACCGAAGCAAAGTTGATGTTGGCTTTCTCCAGGTAGCGGGCAAAAGATTTTTCCTCCGCGTCCTCTGTTCCGAAAAATCCGGAGGACATGGGTTCGCCCGTGCTGGAGACCGGAACCGCTGTCGGGCGATCCGGGACACCGCCGTGGCCATAAAGATCTTTTTCCAGGCCGGAATCGGGGACAAACCCGGTGACTTCCCTGGCTTTTTCATAAGCCTCCCGGGCTGATTCCCTCTGTTCGTCCGCCCAATGCAGACGGCTTAACAGAATCCAGGCAGAGGCATGGCCGGGATAATCGCGTAGAAACGTTTCGGTCCGGACCAGGGCTTCGGAAAGTTGACCGCCCAGATACAGAACCCTCGCGATGCCCAGTTTGGCTTCGGCATGGGTAGGATTCAGAGAAAGCATTGCATCGTAGGTGCTGCGGGCCTCATCCAAGGCCAGATCTTCCAGACAAGCCTGGGCAAAAAGTTGCAGCAGAGGCAGATTGTCCGGGGACTGTTTCAGGGCTTCGCGTAAGGCACTTAAGGACGACATAGGGGTCAATCTATACAGGCATCAGTCCGGGATGTTAAGATGAATTGTCACAAAGAGAAGCTGGGCAAGATTCGGGAAACGCCCTAAGTCTCACCCATGGATCAGACCGTTTCTCCAACACAACCTTCTTTCAAGGAGGCCCTGCTCTTCTGGCTCAAATTGGGTTTTATCAGTTTTGGCGGACCCGGCGGTCAGATCGCTATAATGCATACCGAATTGGTAGAGAAGAAAAAATGGATTTCCGAAGGGCGTTTTCTTCATGCCTTGAACTTCTGCATGCTGCTGCCGGGGCCGGAAGCCCAACAACTCGCCACCTATCTTGGTTGGCTGATGCACCGCACCTGGGGCGGACTGGTAGCCGGCTTACTTTTTATCCTGCCCTCCGTATTCATTCTTTGGGCATTAAGCGCGGTGTATGTCTTTTTCGGCCATGTCCCATGGATCGCCGGAATTTTTTACGGATTAAAACCCGCCGTGGTGGCGGTGGTGGTTGCCGCCGCCTGGCGCATCGGTCAAAAGTCACTGAAAAACAGTTGGATGTGGGTTTTGGCGGTCAGTGCCTTTGTCAGCATCTTTTTCCTCAAAGCCCCCTTTCCCCTGGTTGTCCTGAGTGCTTTGGTCATAGGACTCATCGGAGGACGTTTGCGTCCGGATCTCTTCCTCACTCCTTCAGGCCATAACACCGCCGATGACACCCAACTGCCTGCCAGCACCCCGCCCACAGCAAAACGATTTTTCCAGGTGCTCTTGATTGGCCTGACTTTGTGGTGGTCGCCGGTAATATTGAGCGGCCTGATCTGGGGCTTTGAGAGCACTTTGTTCAAGGCAGGACTCTTTTTCAGCAAAGCTGCCATGGTCACCTTCGGCGGAGCTTATGCGGTTTTGCCCTATGTGGCTCAACAAGCCGTCGAAACTTACGGATGGCTGAAACCGGAAGACGTGATGGCTGGCATGGCTTTGGCTGAAACCACGCCGGGCCCGCTGATCATGGTTCTGCAATTTTACGGATTCGTGGGCGGCTGGAACTTCCCTGATCTGACCTCCACATTCTGGGCTGCAAGTTGGACCGGATTCATGGCCACCTGGGCGACCTTCGCACCCTGCTTTCTTTACATCTTTGCCGGTGCCCCCTACATCGAAAGCCTGCGGCATGTCAAAATCCTGAACGCAGCGCTTTCCGCCGTCACCGCCGCCGTGGTCGGGGTCATTCTCAATCTGGCCCTCTGGCTGGGACTTCATACTCTACTGATAGGCTATCCGGAGTCATCCGCCCCGGACTGGATCGCCATCGCCATCGCCTTGTGCTCCTGGATTGCACTACATCATTATAAAGTGGATATTATGAAAGTAATCGCCGCCGCCGGTCTGACGGGACTGGTGATCAGCTTTTTATGATCCGTCTTTTTTTATTTTTTCTCTGCCTTTCCGTTCTTGCCCCCACGCATGCTGCGGAGGCCGGGCAATGGGAAACTCTCCAAAACTGCCGGCTGCTCAAGAAAGAAACGTATGACGGAGACAGCTTTCATGTCCGCCACGACGGCAAGGAATACATCTTCCGCCTGCTCTATGTGGATACACCGGAAAAGAAAGAGTTGGGCCTGACCGAGCGCACGACGGAGCAGGCCAGGTATTGGAAGATCTACAAAAAAGATCTCTACCTACTGGCGGAAGAAGCCCTGGTCTTCACCGGACAAAAATTGTCTGCACCCTTCACCATCCAGACCCGCTGGGAGGATGCCAAAGGCAACAGCCAGCTCCCCCGCTATTACGCCATCGTTACAACATCGGATAACCAGGATCTGGCCTCACTTTTATTGGAGAACGGTCTGGCCCGCATCCACGGCCGACCGGTCGAAGCTCCCGATGGCCGCGCTGGAAAGAAAGTGGTGGAAGACCTGGAAAAAATCGAAGCTCTGGCCAAAACACAAAAAAGAGGAGCCTGGGCCTTTCCCAGTCGCGGAACCAAGAAATAGGACTCCCTTCCAGGGATGGAACGGACAAGAAGATTCCTTATCGTCCTTATCTCGAACGGCTTTGACCTGTCTGAGTGATGTAAATTACCGCACCCCCAGTTGAGGCAGGCCAAAACATGGATCTACGTCGAGCAGAATTTGTTGGCCGTTTTTTTGCCAACGTTTGAAGCCAAGGCCGCGGATAGCGGAGCCAATCTGGAAGTGCTGATTCCGGGGGATGACAAGGTTTTATGCGCCCCGCAGCATAGCTGAGAACAAGATACCGCAGACCCATCCCGTGCAGACCTATGTTGATCTTTGCCACTGTGGCGGTCGGGGGACACGTATGTTTAGCACCCCACCCATCGTCGATTCCCAGCAATTTCTTCCCGCTCTTGTAAATTCGTTGGTCGATGGTCGAATTCAGGGTGTTCCACACACACAGCGGCAGAAACACAGATGAAGGTCACTATGTCTTCTTCGAAATCCCCTTACGACCGGCCGCCTGAATTTCGAAGTTCAGTCATCAAGGAAGAGCATATCGAGAAGGCTTTCATCGAAAAGCTTCGCAGTCTTAAATACTCTATCCGTTCCGACATCACCGACCGTGCGTCATCGCCCCAGATATCGTAGCTGCCCTGGAGCAATTCGCATCGATTGAAGAAGATTTGAAGTAATTCTACGCCCAAAAAAAACCAGTAAGCTGCCTATTTGATAAATGGTGGCATTTGATTGTGAATGGGGTGCGTTAATCATTCCTGACTGATCACAGCCATCGATGTGGGGGCTGACAACGAAGAGTTTTTGCGGATACGCAGTCTGTCCGTGGCCCTGCCTCAGCAGGGAAGTAAGAAGTAATTCATCGCCCGGCTAGGTCCTGTGCTAGATTTCCAGATACTATGTGGAAACTGTGGGCGATTTTTCTTATCCTTTTGTATCCAGGCAACACCGACAGGCTTCAAGCCGCCGACCTTTCTCCACGCCAGATCATTGACCGGGCTGTCCAGACTGACAAGCGGCTCCGCGAAAGCAGGACAGCCTACGAATACGACTTTGTGTTGAAGACACAAAAACTCGACCGGAAAGACAAGGTCCTTTCCACCCGCGAACTCAAGGCCCGGGTGCGTCCTTCCAAAGAGATCAGCTACACGGTGGAGATTCTCCAGGATTCAGAAACGAAATCGGAAGCCGACAAGAAAAAGCAGACCAAGCAGATGCAGGAAGCACAGCAGTTGATGACCAAGATCGAGTTGGAGAAGCTGGCCGATCAATATGACTACGTCCTTCAAGGCACGGCCAAGGTTCTCAATCGTTCCTGTTTTATCATCGCCTTCAGCCCCAAGCCGGATTTCAAGGTAAGCTCGCGCGAGGAAAAAGTTCTGCATGCCTTGAGTGGCCGTCTGTGGATTGATCAGCAGCAGTATTCTATTTTAAAATCGGAAGCTTCCCTCAAGAAACCCGTGGCGGTCGCCTGGTTTTTTGCCACCATGCGGGAGTTGAATTTCACCTACCTGGCCTTTCTTCTGCCCAATGGAGACCCGGCTCCTGCTTCCTTTGATCTCTTTCTGGACGTCCAGGTGTCCTTCAACTACCAGCGCCAACGCCAGCAGTCCACCATGACCAATTACCAGAAGAGCCCGGAGAAGCGGTAAAAAGGTGGGCATATCCATTTTTCAACGCTTTTGAGGCCTCGCTTTTCTGCTTCGCGTTTTTTTCTTCTTCGTGGTTAATTCATAGCCGATTTCATCACGACCATGCAGGACGACCCCAAACCTTTTCTTGATCACCTGGAAGATCTCCGTTGGACGATCATCAAGTGTGTCATCGCCCTGGCCTCGGGAATGGGCTTGAGCCTGGTCTTTACCGACCGGATTCTCCGTATCCTGGAGGAACCCCTGCGCAGGGTCATCGAGCCTCGTGGAAAAAACGTGGAGGATTTTCTCATCATGCAAAACATGATGGATCCCCTGACCGTCACCATCCAGACCGCCATCAGTGCCGGCATCGTGGTGGCTCTTCCCTTCATCCTGTTTTTTGTCGGGCAATTCATTCTGCCCGCCCTGAGCGTGAGGGAACGGAAATTGATCCTGCCGACCTTTTCCTTCGGTGTGGTTCTTTTTCTAACTGGTGTGTTGTTTTGTTATTTTCTGATTCTTCCGCAGGCCATTGAGGTTTTTATTTCATGGGGCGAGAGCATGCGGCGGACCTATCTGATGCCGCAGAATGAATACCTGGGATTCATTCTTCAGATGTTGGTCGCGTTCGGGCTGTCGTTTGAATTGCCGCTGGTGATCATCATTCTCTCCAAGCTGGGCATTGTCTCGGTGGAGATGTTGAAGGGGCACCGCCGTCACGCATTGGTGATCATCATCATCTTTGCCGCCTGCATCACCCCCACCTCGGATCCCTTCAGTCTCGGGATGCTGTCCGTTCCCATGTATTTTCTCTATGAACTGAGCATCTTCTGCGCGGCTTGGATCGAGCGCAAGCGCAACCGGGCTGAGCTGGAAGAGCTGAAAGTGCTGAAGAAAAGAGAAGATTACGACAGCCTGGGCTGATCCTGTTCAAAACTTCCAAATCATTGGAATCAGGGTGATCTGGATGATCCAGCAGATGATGTTCAAAGGCGTCCCCATGCGCAGGAAATCCCGGAAGTTGTAACCACCCGCGCCGTAAACCATGGTATTGGTCTGATAACCGATCGGTGTGGCAAAAGCGGCCGAAGCTGAAATGGTCACGGCCACCAGGAAAGGCATCGGGCTGACCTCCAGATATTTGGAGGTTTCAAGGGCCAGCGGGACCATCAGGGCCGCCGCTCCGTTGTTGCTGGCAAATTCCGTGAAAATGGATGTCAGAATCACAAAAAAGATCAGCATCAGCCAGGGCAGGTTTTCCCTCGTGAAGGTGTGCTGAAGGAAGTCGACCGAATTGGAGGCAATCCAGCGTGCGGTTCCAGTCTGTTCCAGGGCGATGCCCAGGGCCATGGTTCCGCAGATGATCATGAGGATAGGCCAGTCAATACTTCGGTAGGCTTCCTTTGGCTCAATCACGCGGAATAACATCAGAACGCAGCACGCGGCGATGGCTGCCACCGAGATGGGCAGCCATTCCAAAGTCGAAACCAGTATCACCAGGGCGATGAGCCCCGCCGCAAACCAGCCCATCCAGGGGGATGGCGTGGTCCGGACTTCAGGTTCGTCGTGTGCTTCCAAAAGAATCAGATTTTCGTTATTGCTACTGGCATCCTCGATGGCCGGACGTGACCCCAAAAGGAGCAGGGAGTCACCCGGATTGAGGCTGAGGTTGGCAAAGTTGGATGAGATGTTTTTCCCGTTGCGGTGAAGGGCCAGCACCTGAAGGCCATAACGCTGGCGGAGCCTGATCTGTTTGATGGTCTTCCCCTCCCATCCGGATTGAGGGGACACGACTGCCTCCACGATCCGTCCTTCCACGGGCGTCAAAGTTTCAAAGCCGAGCTCCTTTTCCGTTTGTCCCTGAAGCAGTAATGTGACATCGCCTGCTTCACGTTGAATGGCCTCATCAGGAACAGAAAGAGTCAGCCTGTCCAGTTCTTCGAGGCGGATGGTATCGAGTTCGTCCATCAGTCGGTTGCCCCGGCGACGGGCTTCCAAAATGCGGATACCGGCGACATGGACATCGTGAAGCCAGGGAATCTCCGACAAGGCCTTCCCCTTGAGAGGGGAATCACGCCGGATGAGAATCTGCACCAATTGCGGCTTTCGTTCCGCAGGACTGAGCAGTGTCGTCAGGGTATCACGACGCGGGAGGAGGCGGGGGGCAAAATACAGGGTGTAGAGGGTGCCAACAATCAACAACGGAACCCCTATCTGGGCCAGCTCAAACATGGTGAATCCGGGCAGGCCCCGGGCCTGGGCCATGCCGTGAACCACCAGATTCGTGCTCGTTCCGACCAGGGTGCAAAGACCTCCCAGCACGGCCGCATAAGACAAGGGGATCAGAAGCTGGGAAACTGGTAGATTGTGGTCTCTCGCATGCTTCAGCACGACGGGCAATAACACCGCCACTACCGGGGTATTGTTAACAAAAGCCGAAGCCACACCCGCCACGGCAAAAATCATGATCAAACTTCTGGATTCACTGTGTCCGGCCGTTTTCGCCAGAAAACCCGCCATCACCTCCAGCCCGCCGGTTTTGATCAGGGCAAAACTCAGGATAAACATCGCCGCGACGGTGATGGGGGCCTCATTGCTGAAAACGATGAACGCGTCCCTGGGCGTCAAAACACCCATCAACAGCAGCACCGACATCAGAGCCAGAGCTGTGATGTCCGCCGGGATCTTCTCCCAGACAAAAAGTCCGACGGCCAAGGCCAGCAGCCCCAGGCAAAGGCCCATTTCCAAAGTAAATTCCACAACTTACTCAACCCGACCCAGGCCGCGCTGGCAAGCCTGCCTTGATCTTGTTTTGTAAAAGAGGTATTCTTTCCCTTCCATGCCTTCGTTCTACATCAAAACCTACGGTTGCCAGATGAATGAACGCGACTCCGATCAGGTCGCGCGCCAACTGCAGCTTCGTGGTTACACCCGGGCGGATCACGAGAAGGAAGCCGATGTTATTCTGCTTAACACCTGTTCCGTGCGCGACATGGCCGAGCAAAAAGCCATCGACAAGATGCACAATATCAAGTCCCTGAAAAAGAAGAACCCGGCTCTGGTTCTCGGTTTCATGGGTTGCATGGCCCAAAGCCGGGGTTCCGAACTGACCAAACTCGTCCCCGGTGTGGATCTCGTTGTTGGCACCCAGAAATACCACCGTGTGGCCGATTACATCGAAACTCTGCTCCAGCGCAACAACCCGGACATGGACAATCTGTTGCAACCCATTGTCGATACCGAGGCCGAGGCGGGTTCGCAGAATACAATCCGCGATCACAGCGACGAAAAAACCGGCTACAGTTCCTTTGTTTCCATCATGCAGGGCTGCAACATGCACTGCACCTTCTGCATCGTTCCCTACACGCGCGGCTCTGAACGCAGCCGACCCATCGCTGATATCGTCACTGAAGTGCGCGGTCTGGTGGAACGCGGAGTCAAAGAAGTCACGCTCCTCGGACAGATCGTCAACCTCTACGGCCGCCACGAATTCCCCAAAGAAAACGACCGCTCACCCTTTGTCCAACTTCTCTACACCCTGGACGCCATCGACGGGTTGGAGCGTATCCGTTTCACCTCACCGCATCCGATTGGTTATCGCGACGATTTGATCGGGGCCTTCCGTGATCTGGAAAAACTTTGCGAGCATGTGCATCTGCCCATGCAGTCCGGCAGCACCCGCATCCTCAAGGCCATGCACCGGACCTACAGCGCGGATCAATACCGTCATCTGACCCACAAGATCCGCGAAGCCTGCCCGGAGATTTCGCTCACGACAGACATCATCGTCGGATTTCCCGGCGAAACCGAAGAGGACTATCAACAGACACGCAGCCTAGTGGAAGAGGTTGGCTTTGACAACGCATTCATCTTCCGTTACTCCGAGCGGCGCGGAACCCCGGCGGCCGGACTACCTGACCAGGTGGAGGAGGAAATCAAAGAGGCCCGGAACCAGGATCTCCTCAAAGTGATCGACACTATAGCCATCCCCAAAGCGAAGGCTTTGGTCGGGCAGATTGTGGAAATTTTGGTGGAAGGCCCCAGCAAAACCAACAAGACCCGCTATTGCGGCCGCACCCGCGGGAACAAGGTGGTCATCATCCCGGCCGAACGCCGTCACCTGGGGCAGATCATCCCCGTGCGGATCACCGAATCCACCGGCTTCACCTTCTACGGAGATCCGGCCATTCTGAATCTGGAAGAAGAGCTGGTGACGCTAAGAAGTGAATGTGATCCCCGGTAATCGGGCCGAATCCACCAGGCCTGGGACCTTGGTGGCTCTGCCTCTTGCTCTTCCCTCAGAACCCTAAACCCGCGGAACATGCGGCAGGATGTTGATCCGGGAGGTGATTTTGCGGACAAAGCGGCGGTGACGCACGCCGATCAGATTGGACAAGGTTTCTGCACTGAAGGGTTTCTGCAACAAATACAGCGGCAGGCCCTGGAACTCTTCCATGAACTTGGCGAAATGCTCCGGCGGATAACCGCTCATTAGCACCACTTTGATGTAGGGCGGCCTTTCCAGTTTCCGGAAATCGCCATACAGGGTGCGGATGAACTCGAGGCCATCCATTCCGGGCATGGTGTAATCGACCACAATCATGCCGGGGATCGTGCCGTTGCGGATCAGTTCGATCACTTTCTCCGCCTTACTGAAACATTCCACGGCAAAACCGTTGAGCTGAAGCAGGGATTTGACCGACTCCATGACAATTTCGTTGTCCTCGATGACGAAGGACATTTTGGGGACATCAAGGGCGGCAGGCAGCGGAAATTCACGGGGCTCTTCGTGGATTACGGTCTGGGGTTCCACTTTGGCCGTTTTCCGGTAAATGGGCCAGGAGAAGGTCACGCTGGTGCCTTTGCCTAATTCGGACTCGACCGAAACACGGCCCCCGTGCTGCTGCATGATGCCCTGCACCATGGGCAGGCCCAAGCCTGTTCCAGCACCGACGGGCTTGGTGGTGAAAAACGGTTCAAAGATACGGTCCAGATCTTCGGGCTTGATGCCGGATCCCTGGTCGGAGACGCTGAGAAAAACCCAGCCATTTTCCGTGTGATGGGAAAGCCGGATGACCCCGCCTTCCGGCATGGCGTCCCTGGAATTGTTCATCACATTAAGCAGAGAATGACTGAGGGCTGAATAACAACCCATAATAAGCATTTCTTCGTCGACCGGTTCACCTTCCTTGGGCATGACCAAGCCTTCGTCTATTTCAATAAGATAGCGCGATCCATAGGAACGGCGGCACAACTCGATCACATCCTGGGCCAGCTCCCCGATATGCAGAATGTCCATGAGGAGGCTCTGGCGCCGGGCGTAACCGAGGAGGCTGCGGGTGAGCGAGGCCCCGTTGGTGCAGACTTTGACGATGCGCTGCATGGCCGTGCTGAGATCGGGATCGTTCTTGCGGGTCATGAGCAAAAACTCGGCATGACCCTGGATGGCCATAATGAGGTTGTTGAAATCATGGGCCACGCCGCTGGCCAGGGCTCCGATACTTTCCAGCTTCCGCGCGTTCATGACCTCTTCCTGCAGTCCCAGCCAGGGGGTGACATCGCTGAACGCAAAATGGAACCAGTAATACCAGCCGTCCGGGGCTTTTTCCTTGCGGGTCTGCACCTTGGTGGCGAAAGCGAGCTGCTTGGGCTCTTCCAATTCCAGAATAGGCAGGGCCATTTTCTTGTCCAAAGCCAGGCCCTCGAAGACACCGGAGAAATACTGGGCGAGGGAGTCGGGCAGATCGTCCCAGGACAGGGAAGGCTCGCCCGCCTGGACTTTTTTTAAGCCGAAAGTCTGGGCGGCAAAGCTGTTGACGTAGCAGATATGATAGATCGCGTCAGGCCCGACCCGCATCACCAGCTCGCAGGGGCCGGTGGATTGATCCAGAAAGCTTTCCAAAAAACCCACTTCCGACTGGGCCAACAACGATGACAGTTCTTTCACAACAAATATTTCAGTAGGGCGAGAGGTGAGCTTAGCAGGAAAACGGGTTCAGGAAAGCGCAAAGCATACAATCTTGCTGACAAGGGAGGTGGTTTTGAGAATGATCTCTTCGACATTCCTTCATGATCTACCCATTCACACTCCAAGAAATTTCCCTAGTGCTGGGAGCCCTGTATCTTCTGAGTCATGGTCTGGCTTTGATCCGGCCCACACTCTGCCGGGACTTCCTGCTGGCCGCCCCACGCAATTACCCGCTGGGTGCAGTCCTGATGACAGTGTCCACCGCATGGTTCACCTGGTTGATGGCCTCCATCGACTTGATGGAATACACCCGTTACCAAAAAATCTTTGCCATCGTTGCTCTGGCAGGCGGTGCCCTGGTCATCTTTTTCCTGAGAGAGTTACTGACGGGCCGGGCCCTGGGTTCCCTGCTTTTATTGGTGGCCTACGTCCTTCTGGATGCCAGCTTCATGCGCGATGAGCCGCTGAAGCTCGTTCTCGTCTGCACCGCCTATGCCTACATCATCGCCGGGATGGTTCTGGTTTCATCGCCCTACCGCCTGCGTGATGTCATACAATGGATTTATCAGAATGAGCGGCGGGCTCAAATCGCAGCAGGCCTGGGCCTGGTCTTTGGTGCTGTTTTATTGGTTCTTGGTTTGACCGTCTTTTGACGCTAAACTGAAACCATGATCGTTGTTCTCCGACCCCATGCCAGCACGGGTGAAATTGACGCGGTTCTGGCAGAGGTGGTCAAACTCGGTTACGAACCCCGTCCCATCACCGGTGCCGTCCAGACCATCATCGCCGCCATCGGCGACGAACAAAGGCATCAGACCCTGGAATCACTCAGTTCCTGGCCCCAGGTCGAATCAGTCCTGCGAGTGCAGAAACGCTACAAACTGGCCAGCCGCGAAGCCCAGCCACGCGACACACTGATTTCCTGTCACGGACAAAAAATTGGAGCTGGCCAACCGCTATGCCTCATGGCCGGCCCCTGCTCGGTGGAGTCGGAGGAGCAGTTGCTCAGTTCAGCTCTCGCCGTCAAAAAGTCAGGTGCCACCTTTCTCCGGGGTGGCGCATTCAAGCCACGCAGTTCACCTTACGAATTCCAGGGCCTTGGTGAGTCCGGACTCAAACTTCTGGCCAAGGCGCGGACGGAGACAGGTCTCGGCATCGTGACGGAGCTGTTAGCGGAGGAAGACGTCAACCTCGTGGCGGACTATGCCGACATCCTCCAGATCGGAACCCGCAACGCCCAGAATTTCCGACTTCTGAAATACGCGGCCCGGACCGGAAAACCCATTCTACTCAAACGCGGCATGAGTATGAAAATCGAAGAATGGCTTCTCGCGGCCGAGTATATCCTTTCTGAAGGAAATCCCAACGTCATCCTCTGTGAGCGCGGGATCCGCACCTTTGAAACGTACACAAGGAACACCCTCGATCTGGGAGCCGTTGCCGTTGCCAAAAAAGAGTCGCACCTGCCCGTCGTGGTGGATCCCAGCCAGGGTTGCGGTCGTGCGGATCTGGTGATCGAGCTTTGCAAAGCCGCCGTGGTGCTCGGTGCCGACGGACTTCTGATCGAGGTCCATCCCCATCCGGTTGAGGCCTGGAGCGACGGGGCACAGCAACTGGATTTTGACGGCTTTGCCCGTTTGGTCGCGGAATTAGAACCTTTCTTGAAAATCATGGGACGATAAGGCATATTTTCAGATTCATGGTTCAGGATATCAAAAAGAAACTGCTCATAGTGGATGATGAAGTGGATGTTCACTACTCATTCACCCGCCTCCTCGGAAAAGAACCCCTGACCATCGTTACCGCGTCCAGCGGGGAGGAAGGGGTTCGTGCTCTCAAAAAAGAAAAACCGGACGTCGTCGTCATGGACATCCGTATGGGCAAGGAAAGCGGGCTCGATACGCTGCGCGAGATGCGGAAGATCAACCCCAAGCAGATCATCCTCATGATGACCGCCTACGGCACCTCCCAGACCGCGATTGAAGCCATGAAGCTCGGGGCCTTCGATTACGTCCTGAAACCCTTCGACATCCCCCAGCTTCTCGACCTGATCCGGCGGGCGCTCGATGCTGCCAGTGCGGCTTCGGAATCCGCCACGAACCAGGCCGCACAGTTGGATCCCGATGCTTTCCGCACCGGCATCGTGGGAACCTCCCCCGCCATGCAGGGAGTTTACAAACTGATCGGACAGGTCGCCCACACCGACACCACCGTGCTGGTCACAGGCGAGAGCGGAACGGGCAAGGAGCTGGTCGCCCGCGCCATCCATACCAACAGCAGGCGCAATAACAAAACATTCGTCGCCATCAACTGCGCCGCCATTCCGGAAAATCTTCTGGAAAGCGAGCTCTTCGGTCACGAAAAAGGTGCTTTTACCGGCGCCTTTGCCCAGCGCATCGGACGCTTTGAGCAATGTGACGGAGGAACCCTCTTTCTGGATGAAATCGGCGAAATGCCACTAACGATCCAATCCAAACTATTACGCGTGCTTCAGGACGGTGAGTTCATGCGTGTGGGTGGCAATACCACCATCAGTTCCGATGTCCGCATCATTGCCGCGACCAACCGCGACCTGGCCACTGCCAGCCAGAAGCGGGAATTCCGCGAAGATCTATACTACCGCCTGAATGTTTTCACCATTCACTTGCCCCCGCTCCGCAGCCGTCTGGGTGATGTGCCCAGTCTGATTTCTTTCGTCATGAGCAAATGGCGAACCCGCAACAACGGAGGACCCACCAAGATTTCCGACGAAGCGCTGAAGCTTCTGGTCAATTACCGCTGGCCGGGAAACGTTCGCGAGTTGGAAAACTCCCTGCAACGGGCCATGGTGCTGGCCAACGGAGATACTGTCAGTGCCAAAGATCTTCCCTCCGAAGTTCTGGGCAGCCATCAACCTTCTGCGGGACTTGCCGGGTCCGCATCTGCGGAACTGGCAGTCCTGGCTACCCAGAATACTGCCCCTCCTGCTGCGAAACCTGTTTCCAACCAATCCGTAGAAGAGGCCTACAGCACCCTTTTCGAAGCCGCCAAGAAGACCTCCTCAATGAAACTGCTCCCAGCGGCGGAAAAGGAGTTTATCATTCGTGCCTTGGATCAGACCAACGGCAACCAGGTGCAAGCCTCGAAACTTTTAGGCATCACCCGTGCAACCCTGCGCAAGCGGGTGGATAAATTCGGCATCCATAAAAAGATGCAGGCAGACTGATTGAGGTGCTCAATCAAAACATGGGCCAGACTTCCAGCCCGGTTTTTTCTGATCAAAAAAACGGAGGCTGACATCCCTCCCGCCCTGTTTCATTCCGGGCGTTAAACCTGCCGAAGTGAAGCTCTCAATACACCGTCTCCGGCGGCAGCTTCTCCGCCCACTTCAGATATTTGGCAAAGGATTCATCGGCCAAAACCGCCTCTATCGTATCCAGATTCCGGGCCAGTTCCCGGTTTTTATGCAGGCGATGTAGTTGCGTGTGGCATTGGAGACAGATCGGGCTGCCCTCAAACTTGATCTCCCATTTGCCTTTGACCCGTGAGGATTCCTGCATGTCATGTAAATCCGGGCGCTTGCAGAAGACACAGTGATCCGGCGGTGCGTTGAGACGGCGCTCCTCTTCTTCGAGCAGTTCCAGCCTTCGCAGCTCCTCCTGTTCCCTGCGTTTGTGTTCACTGCGTGCCATAATGGATTTGATACCCTACTCTTTTCTAGGGATCCGTCGATCCTCCAGAATAAAGAAATCCATCCGGGATGTGATTCCCGCGCGTCTCCTCCTTAAGGCAGAAACGGGTGAAGATGTCCCAGTGATTCTCTCCCGGAGCCAAAAACCAAACTTCGTCACGTCCACGCAAGTCCCCGATAAAATCCAAGGCAACAGCAAGCGGCGTTGGTTCTTTGAAAACTTTCGGGTGTGTGTGAACTCTGAGGCACCCACTAACTAATAGATCCGTGGGATAGACTACAGTCGTTGAGTCTGTGGAAGTCGCAGGCAGGGCGCGACGAAGGAGTATGTCCACCGGACCTGTGACTGAGAAGCAACGCAGCGTGGGGGTTCCAAAGGCTCAACCCGTAGGGCGGGGGAGCTTTTGCCCCTGGCCGGTATTGCTCCTCGCTCACAGCCCCCTGCGGGGATGCTCGCTCCCCGCGCCTTGGCCAGAAACAAACTTTCCCGCCGCGACTGTAGTCTATCCCACGGATCTATTAGTAACTCGTGCGTGCCTGATGTGAAACAGCCGAAACCTTTGGGGACGGCTCCGTTCCCATTCCATCCAATCAGGCGTGACAGCCCAAGCCGTAAACTCATCCGCACAAAGTGTCTGCTTCCAGCGGAGGGAGGTCAGCGACGCTGCACCCAAGGTTGATCTGAAAATGATGCCATTCAAAAAAATATCACCAGAACGGGATTTTTCCCCGGCTTTTGGTTAATCCCCGTTCATCAAAAGCGGTTCTTTGGCATAACTCGGGGCTGCACCTTTACTGATATCTGAATCAAATGACAAGTCTGTCTCAGCCAATTGAAAAAGCGGCAGAATAGGCCTTCCTGCGGCGTCTTTTTTGTATTCGGTACTTTCTGCTTCAACCAACAAAAAGGCGCAAAAGAATCCACCCGGCTGTTCGCCCAGCAGCACTTCGATTTTCTGTACATCGCCGCTGTTAAGATTCAGCCACTTCCCATACGCCAACCAGCCGTTTCCAGCTTTGTGATTGGGTTCTGAGGTTTGCTTCACTCGGGCAAAAGCATTTTTTTCATTTCTTACAGTGGCATAGCTACCATCCAAAACAGTTTCCCCGTTCACTCTGACCATCAACACATCATCGGCGTAACCAACAAAACGATACCGGTCCGTGACCGGAACGCGGAACTTTCCCTCATAAAGAATCAACCACTGTGCAGGCTGCACTTCCTTTTCCACATTGAAGGCCTTGGGAGCTTCACCCGCTACTCGCATCGGAATAAAAAGCTGGGTGGCAAAAACCGGTTGGGATACCTTGTAAAAATCTTTAAGAACTTTCGGACTCCAATTTTTTTGCTCAAATTCACGGACCACATCAGTATATTTTGGAACCGTCATGCCACTGGGTTGGCGGTCTGGGGTTTGCTTCAAATCATAAAAACTGCCTTGAAGGGAACCCGCCGTGCGGGTCAGGTCACCAAAAGGATTTTTCATCCGGGGCCCTTTTCCCGTTCCGCTTCCCGACCCTCCCCCCCCGCCTCCAGCCGAGACCTTACCAACGCTTCCCACCGAAGGGGCCGTGTTAACCATCCAGGAAGAAGTTGCAACTGGAGTGTTCACAGCCATCACATCCATGGAATTTTCCACTGAGGCCGTCGGCGATTCCACGGAATCCATGGGTAAATCCAGACTGGCCGCAGCCCCGGGATCCGGCAGGGACTCATCCGGTTCCGCCACTTCATCTGTGATACCCTGATCGAAACTTTCCCCCAACACGGCAACCTTGAAACTGGTCTCGGGAATCACCTGCTCAATGATGACAACACTGCCGATGACCATCATAAAAGCCAGATGCACGAGCAGCGAAACAGAAACTGGACCTATTTTGGCAACTTTGGATTTTTCCGTCGTTGATACAGGTGCGGGGATATTTTTGTTCACTGGCATACCCATAAAATGCCATCACTCTCATCAGATGACAAGCTGATTACGGCTCAGATTCCATAACCACCGGATTTTGCAATCGGCCAATCTTTTCGATCTCCACGACCAACTCATCCCCGGGTTTGAGCCAGAGCGGGGGCGTTCTCGCCATCCCCACCCCCTGGGGGGTTCCGGTAAGAATAACCGTCCCTGGAAGGAGAGTCGTGCTACCACTCAAAAATTCAATCAGTCGTGGAACGTCGAAAATCATGTCGCTGGTGTTGGAGTCCTGAACCACTTGCCCATTTAACGTGGTGGTCAATCTGAGAACATTGGGATCGGGGATTTCATCCGCAGTGACCAGCCAGGGGCCCAAGGGACAAAAAGTGTCGAACGTCTTGGCCCGGCACCATTGGCTGCCTCCCCTGATTTTCTGCCAATCCCGCGCGCTCACATCGTTGGCGCAGGTATATCCAAAAACATAATCAAGGGCCCGATCGCGGCTGACATTTTTACACCGTTTTCCGATCACCACGGCCAGTTCACATTCGAAATCCACCTGATCACTTGCCAAATGCGTGGGTATCTCAATGGCGCCCCCCGGATGTTGCAAGGCGGTGGGCGATTTCATGAAAAGGACGGGAAAGTCCGGAATCTTCGCTTTGGTTTCTTCCGCATGAAGACGGTAATTCAGTCCGACACAAAGAATGGATGACGGAACCAAAGGCGCCAAAAGCTTGAAAACACTGTCCCGCTTCTCTGTCACCCGATAATCGGAAAACAAATCTCCTTCAATGCGGAGCGCTTTCCCTTCCGCAATCCAGGAACCCCAATGGATTTCACCTTCCGACGTCCTATAGCGCATCACTTTCATGAATGCCCAAGTATTCAGCAGAGCCATGCTGAGAACACGAAGAATCGTTGCAGAAAAAACGAAAACAAGACTGACCCTGTCCCGATCAGACCGGCTCTTTTTGCGAAACTATGCCTTGGGCAACCTCCTGAAGTCGAATCCGATCCATCTTCTCCAGCGGTAAGCTGAGGAAAAGTTCGATGCGGCGATAGATTTCCATTCCAACTCTCCGGAAAACAACCCTCTTCTGCTCGTCGTCCCCTGCCGCATGGGCCGGGTCCTGGGAACCCCAGTGGGCAACGATTGTCTGGCCCGGCCACACCGGACAGGCTTCGCGGGCATTGTCACAAACCGTAATCACAAAATCGAAGTGCTGCTCTTTGAATTCATCCCAGGCCTTGCTGCGGGCACCCTCTGCATCGATCTTGATGTTTTTGAGGAAATCCAATGTCCATGGATTAACCGATCCGGCAGGATGGGATCCGGCACTGAATGACTCAAAGCGGCCCTTGCCCAGAACCTTCATGATATACTCCGCCATGATGCTGCGTGCGGAATTCCCTGTGCAAAGAAACAAGATTTTGAACTTATTATTTTGATCCATTCTTCATTTCTAAAAAAGTTCTGTTACAAAAAGACGACAATTGTCTGAAATCTGGCCTTCAATACCTCATCCTGCATCCGATACCCCCTGCATCAGGCTCGCACGTGCTTCGGTTATGGCCAGTTCATGCCGCTTACGCTCCAGAAAATAACTGATCGTTGTAAATCCGGCCTGCTCAAGCAGGTCATAGGCCTTCGAAAAATCATCCCCCACCCGTTGGGGAATATGGGCATCCGCACCAACCACCACAGGAATCCCCCGCTCACACATGGCGGCCAACATCCTTGACCCTGGATTCATTTCAGGTAGTGTTTTGTTAATCCCTGACGTATTCAGCTCCATGGCCACCCCGGCTTTGGCTATTCGGTCCAGAGCCCGCAGGATATCCGTCCACAAGACATCCACGTTCCAGTCTTCGTGGCCAATATTTTTCACTATATCCGGGTGGGCCATGGTATCGAAAAGCCCCGTTTCCGCCGCATCCGCCAGGCTCTGAAAGTACTGACGATGAAAAGCCTGCCAATCACCCTGATAATAACGAAGCCGGTATTCTTTAATGTGCGGGTGCACTGAACCCAGCACATGATGAAAATCCATGCGCTTGTGCAATTTTTCAATGTAGCCCTCCGTCCCTGGAAAATAATCGCTTTCCATCCCGGCCCGAACATCCACCCTGCCTGCCCAGGCCTCCCTCGCCCGCTGGATCATATCCAGATAAAGAGGCAGCTGTTCCTCATCCATGCGCACCGAGGAGGATATTCCATCAGGTAAGGGGGAGTGACAAGTTACCACAATCCCCTTCAACCCCTTGTCCCATGCCACCCGGGCATACTCCTCCGGCTCTCCCTCAGCGTGTTTGCACAAGGGGGTGTGCATGTGGGTTTCGTAAACGAGTCGGCTCATTTCAGAAAATCATCGGGTCACCAGATTCACCCACGCATCGGCAATCAACCCATGACCCGCTGCACTAGGATGAACGCCGTCCGGCAGCCAAAAATCCATCGGGCGACGCGTCGCCGCCTGGGCAAACAAACCATCCAGAGGAAGATACAAGGCACCAAACTCCACCGCCAACGCCCTGATTGCCTGGATGCGGGGATCCAAATCCTCCCGCCATTTCACACGATCCTCCGGCACAGGCAAAAGAAAAGGCTCACAGACGACAAAACGTGTTCTCAATTCTTTTTTTAACGTGAACAGAATCCGGCGAAAACTATCAGCAAATTCGGGAATAGCCGAGACCTGATGACCGTCGTAACGCCTCCAGGTGTCATTGATTCCGATCAAAAAAGAAATCACCGTAGGCTTCAAGACCAGAACATCTTCCGAAAGCCTTTTTTCCAGATCATAAATCCGGTTGCCGCTGACCCCTTTATTCGAAACCGTGAGCTTGAGATCCGGAAAGCGTGCCTGTAACAGGCTGTGGCACAGATTGACATAACCTCCGCCCAGACGGTCATCGCCTGTGCTTTCCCGGTTTCTTCCACAGTCCGTTATACTGTCGCCATAAAACAGGACGTGATCGTTTTCTTTGAGAAACATAGGAAAATAAAAATGACAGAGCACTCCCCCACGTCGAGAACGAAAAGCCCACATGTAAGCTTTCGAACTCGGGAAGACTCAACAATGGGGTGTTTACCTGAGCAAACACAGTCTTGCCTTGCGCGGCACATGGACTAGGTTAAACCTTCTTACCAACAACCAATTAAAACTTATGGCATATACACTACCTGAACTCGGTTACGCGAAAAACGCCCTCGAACCCCACATCGATACCCTCACGATGGAAATCCACCATGACAAACATCATGCGGCCTACGTCAACAATCTGAACAAAGCCCTCGAAGCCGCTCCCGAGCTGGCTTCCCAATCCATCGACGAACTCATCAGCAACCTGAACAAAGTCCCCGAAGCCATCCGTCCCGCAGTCCGCAACAACGGCGGCGGTCATGCCAACCACACCCTTTTCTGGGAAACCCTCGCCCCCGGCGGAGCCACCGCCCCTACCGGCAAACTGGCCGATGACATTAAAGCCAGCTTCGGCAGCTACGATGCCCTTAAAGAAGCCATGGAAAAAGCCGGCACTACACGTTTCGGTTCAGGCTGGTCCTGGCTCATCGTCGATGGCGGCGGCAAACTCGCGGTGACCTCCACCCCAAATCAGGACAGCCCTTTGACCGACGGCCACAAGCCCATCCTCGGAATCGACGTCTGGGAACATGCTTATTACCTCAAATACCAGAACAAACGCCCGGACTATCTGAAAGCCGTCTGGAACGTCGTCAACTGGGACGTGGTCGGCAAGAAATACGCTGCCGCCAAATAAGTCCAAATCAAGCTGACCAGGCCTACGGGCAGGGTGATCTTGGTTCTTAGAAGGAGCGCAGGCGTCTTGAAAAGTCACCCTAGGAAACCCGCCGCCTGGGTCGGGATTCTTGTGTTTCTTTAAAAAAAAGGCACGGATCAGTCCGTGCCTTTTTGTTTGCTGAAATGCCAACCCAACAGCATAAAAGCCACCGAAGCCTAACTCAGGGTGAAGGCCGGTGCCTGCCAAAAACCAAAACTGTTCTGCACTCCCCCCGGCGTCAGGGTATAGGCATGAATCAATCCAACGGAAGACAACAGCGCCGCCACCATCAGCCAGGCTGCGGCATGTAGTCATTTCCGTTCAATGACAAAAACCAGAATCGCGGATAACAACATCGATATAATCAAGAATCCCTGGCTCAATGAAATAAGCACCTCCAGATAAAGTTGTGTTCCGGATTTCGGTAACGATTCCAACAGATTGCTTCCCGCCACCCGCAAGGTGGTTTCAATCAAAAGCAACGCCCAGGCCGCCTACGAAGGCACCAATTCGATAGCCACAGCAAGGGCATGGTTCTTGGGCGCTCTCTGAAAGCATTGCGCCATGATAATCAGCCCTATCCACAACAGGATTCCAAGAGTCACCTCAATCGGAATCACCTTCATTACCAGCGTCAGCCCCCCGCAAAAACAGAGCAACAGAAGGACCACACCGTTGATCGTGGAATAGGCGCTGCGTGTCCCCATGGCTTTCCAGCCCGGATGCCCGGTATAAATCGTGGTGGCAAAAAGGCACTCCCAAAACAGGCCGCCACCAGCGAACCCAGACCATTGGCCAACAAAGAGGGACGGGTCTTGTAGTCGTCCCCGGCCGCCGCCGCGCTCTCCAGACACTGAAAGGAAC
>ENA-ORBV01001809-ORBV01001809.1-microbial-mat-metagenome-genome-assembly--contig:-NODE-1809-length-46803-cov-9.339319_pt1 | contig 46803 bp, 32 predicted proteins | sample MGYA00237777_ERZ505514 | MGnify/ENA primary metagenome ERZ505514 (study PRJEB26160, sample SAMN06269048) | microbial mat metagenome | isolation source: Oligotrophic lake microbial mat | place... | reverse complement strand
GTTGTTGAATTGGGTGGTCGGAGTGATCCAGTAGCGGAATGCAGAGCGACAGTTTCCAGGAAGGTTATCCCAAGAACCGCCGCGCACCAGCCGATAGCGACTATCTCCATCCGTGACCCAAGCGCTGCCGTCCGTCGGGGCGGTTTCATAGTTTGGGTGCAAATGATCCAGACACCACTCCCAGACATTGCCGTGCATGTCAGATAACCCAAAGGCATTGACTACCCCAAAATAGCCGACCTCAGTGGTTTGCTGGCGATACTCTCCTTTTTCACCCCCACCATAGGTGTTGTTGCCGTTATAGTTGGCAATCTCCGTCGAAAGCGTGGCACCAAAGTGAAAAGGAGTCGTTGTTCCAGCGCTCCGCCCTTCTCCCCTCCCTGGCGTTCCGCTTGTCTGACTCGAAGAGGCACGGCAAGCATATTCCCACTCGGCTTCAGAAGGCAGACGATAGATTTTGCCAGTAGATTGGGATAGCCGATCGCAAAACTCCACTGCATCATTCCAGCTAACTAGCTCAACCGGGCGGTTATCGCCGTTGAAGTTGGCTGGGTCAGGGTTAAGCTCACGGTTGATGGCAGGCAATGCTGCCACAGATCGCCACTGTGCCTGAGTAATCGGAAATTGACTCATGAAGAAAGGAGGCACTGTGACTTAATGTTGGGCTTCCACATCCACCCCTTCTAATTCAGGAAACTGATCTTTGTACCAGTCTAGTCCTGCCTCATCGGGCGGTGACCCCATCAAAAATTCGCCACCGGGAATACTGACCAGATTCAGGATGACATCTTCTGCCAGGGTTTCTTGCCAAACCGGGATGGGTTTTACCTCGGCGATGATTTGTTCGGACTCAAGCTGCACAATCAACATCGGCACCGATGACCCGCTGGCTGCCCCGATCTGGCTAATCGCTCTCGCCGCGCCCTGCCGCACCTGAAGCGTTTGCACGTCACTGGCTAAGATGTTTAATAGCTCTGCTTGCCCAGCTTTCATCGTTCCTAGTGCTTCAGCCACACTCCGCCGCACAGCGACATCTTCGTCAGCATTTTCCAGCAGGTTCAGCAGATGCTCCTTTTCAATGCCCAGCTTGCCAAGGGCTTGAGCCGCTGCTTGGCGTGCTTCAAGATCTTGATTGCGGTTTTCCAACATCCCAATTAGGTTGGGTGCCGCGCTTTTGGCAGCAACTCCCAGATGACCCAAATCCTCAGCCGCCCGTAGGCGATACTTCAATTCCGGTGCCGACAGTTCTGAGGTCAGCAAGTGAATCCGGCGTTTTTTCTCAGCTTGGCGCAATGCTTCAGGGTCTAAATTTGCTTTACGGGCTAACTTGTCTGGCACATCGGCTGGGATATTCGCTTCTTTTGGGTCGATCAAACAGCAATCGCGTACCGCTAATAAAAACCCCTGAATCACTTCTGCGGTTTCGTTATTTGGCTCTAGCTTTTGGTCAATGGAGGTGAAAAACCCCTCCCAGCAATTTTCTGGGCTTTCATGGTGGCGATAACTATCCACCAGACAGGCGGCAGCCAAATACTCAGTCAGCGGATCGAGCATCATCCGAATTTTATCGCCCGGTTCCACTGTTTGAAGCAGCCGCAATCGCTTTTCCAGGTAGCTGAGTCGGTCTTCCGCTTCTTTGGTGGCTCCTGGCTCGGTTGCTTCGGCTGGTTTGAGCACTTTGATGACATCTACTTTTTTCGCCACCGATGGACGATAGGTGGCTTTGAGGCATTCCCAGGCAATCAGTTGAGCATCCCGCTGCACTTGCAGGTCATCTTGCTTGGGTTGAATGGTGCGGTTGACCTGATTCAGATAGCTGAGCATCAGCTCTGGGATCGAGCTTGGCAGCGTCCCTCCTTCTCCTTCTTGTTGCTCGATCATTTGATCGGCATAAAGGCGAGCCAGCAAAACCGTAATGCTCCGCTGACCGACAATGCGGGAGAGGTTGCGACAGGCTTCAAAGTAGTCTTCATCTTCAAACAATGCTCGCTTTTGCTGTTCCTCCAGGTAGAGATCCATAAAGCGAGAGAGGCGACCTCCCTCAATTTGTAACGGGCATAGGATGGTTTTGGGCACCCCAGCCAAGATTTCAGCTTCTTCTAAGCGAGAGGTGATGACCAGTGCTCTGGCTAAAAAATCGGGAAGTCCGGGTGCGATCTGCTTACGAGTCGTCTCGATCATCTCTGAGAGGTGATCGACTATTACCAACACTCGCTGACGTTGAAGCAGCTTTTCTAGCAGTTCTGGGGCGATCGCTTCCGATTGGTTGGTCAAGTTGGTTAGTTGCCCACGAATCACTTCCAGCAGCGATCGCTTATCGTCTAGTTCGGTCTCAACCAGCACGGGCAACATCCGATGAGTTGCAAGCTGCTTTTTCAATCCCCACTGAGCAATTTGGCAGGCTAGGCTGGTTTTTCCGGCTCCCCCTTCTCCCGTAATCAGCAGGATGGCTGGCTTCTTCTTAAACAGGCGTTTTAAAGATTCCCCGGTTAGGTCATTAATCAATTTTTTATCGAGGTGAACCGGAAGCGCAATATGAGTCGCTCGATTCTCGACGGTGGGTAGCTTGAGAAATTTCGCCTCGGCTTCTTCCCAGTATTGCTTCACCCAGGCATCGAGGACCCGATTTCGGTATTTGAGCGGTTTCACAATTCCTAAGGGCACCTTCCAACTCGTCCAGGGCACTGAGAGATTGGCTGAGGAAACCTTGAGTAACCAGAGGGGCTTGAGCCAAAATACGCCGAGATAGCTGATTCCCATCACGACAACGAGAAGCACCGGGATCTGATATTTCTCAGATGCCTTGTCTAATTGCTCTAGCTGGGTTGGTTCGGGTTTAGAGGTAGCCGCTGGGCTTGCAGTGGGTGTTTGACTTAGCGCAAGTGGAGCGATTCCACTTGCGATCGCGCAGGCGGCTGCCATACTGATGAAAATAGCTTTAGTACGAGTAATGGGCATTCAAACCACGGAAATACAGGTTTTTGGGTTGACTCTCCTATCCAACTCTGACCTCATTTTCTACTTTCTGGAAAGAAAGATTTTTGGGAATCGAGAGCTATTCTTGATTGAATTGTCGCTGATCGGTGCCCCTGATTTCCTAACCTGCTTGAGCATAATGCCTGATTTTCAAATTTGTGTAACATAGAACTTACGCATTGACAGGAAGAAGGAAGTGTGTCGAGTTTAGATAGTCTCGTAGCGCTCAGGAATCAATCGTGAGAGAACCGTCTAAGCCCTCTACTGTCAAGTGTAGTTGCTCCTTATAGAACCCATTTGAGATCTAATTTGCCGCTAGCCGTTTGAGTATCAATCGGATGAAGCAAAGATTAACCTTGGCAGTAGCATTGTCCAGGGTTCTCTCAAAGTTCTTGACCAAACTCTTACAGCGTTCCATCCAAGCATTCGAGCGCTCATAGGGCTTCGCCCCGCCGAAGGCGTACACCCAACGGGTTGCCACGACCACAAATCCTGTTTTCCCTTGTGCAGCTTTTTCAGCCTTAGTCGGCTTGGGAGCCAATTCAAATTGAATCTTGGTCATAATCTGTGGATAAATCTGCTCTAAGGCTTCGGTGAGCTTGTCCGGGTGATACCCGTTATCTAGCAGAATCGGCAGCTTCGGTAAATCGTCAGGTCTAGCCTTGAAGTAATCGATGTTGTGCTTCAGCATTTCAATTAACCCCTGGTCATCACTGACGTTGGCTTTGGTGCAGTGCGTGAAAAAGGGAAATCCCAATGTATCGACCGCCAAATGTCGGTTGATGCCATTGGTGCATTTGTAGAAACAAAACCCTTTCGACTCGACGCTCGCGTTACAGGTGTTTTGCACCGCTTGTGAATCAATCAGCAGTAAGGTTGTCCACTTTGGTTTTTTTTGACTTGTTCGCGCACCTGGGCATGTAAAGTATCGCGAATCTGCTCGAGCACTCCCTCGGCTCTCCACTGTTTGTAGTGCCAAAACACCGTGGAGTAGGGCGGCAGGTCTTTGGGCAAGTCACACCAGTTACACCTATTCTTGAGTGGATAAAAGATGCCATCCAAGATTTCCCGTTTTGTCCATCAATGCGGTCTGGTTCGCTTCTTTTGGGGTAATAATGGCGCAATGATTTCCCACTCGTTGTCACTTAAGCTGCTGGAGTATGGCATTTACTTTTCATCTGACCTCCTATATTAAAGATCCAAAATGGGTTCTATAGGACAAATGTATGAAAGTGATAAGTTCAATTCTGGTTGAGGGACTTAAACAGTTTAGCGATCGCTTAGGAATGCAGCAGTGCTGAATCTGAGAATAAAATTGGTAGTGGGGTCGGGTCTTGCTACTCTTCGGCTGTTGCGCTTCCTTCGACTGTGCTTTCCTCGACAACTGGAGATACTGCGATCGCCGCTTCCTCGCTTCCCGATTCTCCGGTTCCCAGGTCATCATCTAGCAGCGCATCTTCCTCCGCATCAGAAGCCGGCACCAGCGCCACCGCCACAATCTCATCGTCTTCATCCAGCCGCTGTAAACGGACCCCAGAAGCAGAGCGAGATTGACAAGAAATGGCGTTGATTGCTTGGCGAATGATAATGCCGCGATTGGTAATCAGCATCAATTCTTCGCCTTCATGCACAATTCGCAGCGATGCCATATGATCGCCGGGTTTGCGGAACTTCGTCGCCACAATGCCCATCCCTGCGCGATTTTGTAAGCGGAACTGAGTCACAGGCACCCGTTTGCCATAGCCGTATGCAGTCACCGTCAAAATCCAAGGACCGGAAGGCGCTGTTTCTAGGGCTTCCAAGGTTTCCGTCGCGTCATCGCTGGTTACCTCATCCTCGCCGGTGCCATCGGACTCCAGATCAGCCGCGAGAGTTTCCACAATCTCACTGGGCAAAATATCTAGACCCACCAAACTATCGCCCTGACGCAGTGCCATTGCTCTTACGCCGCGTGTGGCGCGACCCAGAGGACGTAGTTGGTCATGGCTTGCCCGAAAGTGAATCGATTTGCCGAACTGAGAGCCAATTAAAATCGTGTCTTCAGCACGGGCACGACGCACCCAGCGCAGCAGATCAGCTTCTTCTAGAGAGATAGCAATCAAGCCATTGGCGCGAATATTCTTGAACGCCGACAGCGCCGTTTTTTTGATGTAGCCCTTATTCGTCAGCATCACCAAATACTCCTCCTCGCTGAACTCACTCACGGAAATGATCGAGGTAATTTTTTCGTTGTGAGGAATGGGCAATAGCTGCACAATGGCAGTCCCACGGGCAGTCCGAGAACTAACTGGAATCTGATAGGCTCTCACGCAATAGACCACGCCGCGATCGCTAAAGAACAGAATACTATCGTGATCACGGCAGGCAAGAAACTGCTCCACCGCATCATCTTCTTTCATCCGGGTGCCCGACTTACCGCGCGTTGCCCGATTTTGAGACTCAAACGTGTTAACGGGCATCCGCTTGATGTAGCCTTGCTCGGTCAGCAAAATCACCGCCCGTTCATTCGCGATCAGATCCGCATCCATGATCTCATCTTCAGACTGCTCAATCACCGTGCGGCGAGGAGTGGCGTGGGCAGCTTTGATTGCAGCGAGTTCCGTTTCAATAATGGTCAGAATCCGTTCGCGACGTGCCAGAATATCCCGCAAGTCCACAATTTGGATTTGCAGATCATCGTGTTCCTGATGAATCTTATCGGCTTCTAAAGCGGTGAGTCGCCGCAGTTGCATCTGCAAAATGGCATCCCCTTGCGCGTCTGATAGCCCAAACCGTTCAATCAATCCCAGTCGCGCGGTAGGTGCATCGGCGGCACCGCGAATCAAGATAATGATGGCATCTAGATTGAGCAGGGCAATCAGCAACCCTTGCAGGATATGGTCTCGTTCTTCCGCTTTTCGCAGTTGGTATTGAGTGCGGCGCGTGATCGTGACGATGCGGAAATCTAGGAAAACGGAGAGAAAATACTTAAGGCTGAGCAGTTGCGGGTAGGCATCCACCAGCGCCAGCATATTAGCCCCAAAGTTTGCCTGGAGTGGGGTTTGCTTGTAGAGGTTATTGACGACAACGCGGGGATAGGCATCGCGCCGCAGTTCAATCACGATTCGCATCCCGTCGCGATCGCTCTCATCTCGAATATCTGAAATGCCTTCTAAGCGACGCTCATTCACCATTTCCGCGATTTTTTCAATCAGCGCGGCTTTGTTGGTTTGGTAGGGTAGCTCGGTGATGATAATGGCTTCGCGATCGGGTCTGCCGCGATGCTCAATCGTTTCAATGTTGGCGACCCCGCGCATGATGATCGAGCCACGCCCAGTATTGTAGGCTTCGCGAATGCCGGTTAGCCCCAAAATTTGCCCGCCCGTGGGAAAATCAGGACCAGGAATGTAGTGCATCAATTCCTGCACGGTAATGTCGGGATTATGAATTAGGGCAACCAGCCCATCAATCAGTTCACCCAAATTGTGAGGCGGAATATTGGTCGCCATGCCGACGGCAATGCCAGAAGACCCGTTCAGCAAGAGTTGAGGAATGCGCGACGGTAAGACCAGCGGTTCTTGCTGAGAGCCATCAAAGTTATCGCCAAAATCGACCGTTTCCGATTCGATGTCCTGCAACAGCGCATCCCGCGTGAGGGGGCGCAGGCGACACTCGGTGTACCGCATGGCGGCAGGTGGGTCGTTATCGATGGAACCAAAGTTGCCATGACCGTCAATTAGGGGCGATCGCATGGAAAAATCTTGCGCCATCCGCACCAAGGCATCGTAAACTGCCGTATCGCCGTGAGGATGATATTTACCCAGCACTTCCCCTACTACACGGGCGCACTTTCTAAAGGGGCGATCGGGTGCCAAACCCAACTCGTGCATGGCATACAAAATGCGACGGTGGACTGGCTTCAATCCATCTCTGGCATCAGGTAGCGCTCGCCCGACAATCACGCTCATGGCGTATTCCAGGTAAGACCGCTGCATCTCGTTTCGTAAATCTGTAGGGACGATGCGATCTTGAGGCGGCTCCTGGGAAAAAGTCATAGCGTCAAAGACTCCGAAAGATCAGTATTTTCACAAAAAGAACAGCTTTTGAAAGATCAACAAATTTAACTGAATTTGTGTGCTTAAAAAGATGACTTTTAACCTATTGATTGTATCATGAGGAACTAAGTTTCGGGGCGCGATCGCCCTTAAGCTGTGGGAGTTTGCCAACGTTCTCTCTCAACTAACTCCAGATTTTCTGAATGATGCAAGCGATGTCTTTTTAGTGAAAAACCTGAGTGTTTTAAGAAAGTTTGAACAACGAAATTGAATAGAAATAAATTGAATAATTCAATCATTCTTTCAAATGCTTAAAAAACTGCAAAACTATAGGGCACCTCGATTAATTGGATTTGAGTAAAGTTGAGTTTCAAACCGCATCTCATGTCTGAGGATGGAACCCTGCATGAGAGCGCTTTTTCACGCCCTTGGCTCTAGAAACCCACGAAAGTCCTGCCACGGGATGATCTCGCCCAGCCGCACTAGCAAATCCTGGTTCCGCTCTAGTTTCTCGTAGCGCTGCACGGCATCCCAAAAGCCTTGCTGTCCCATCTTTTCTTGTCCGACATTACCATCACTTTATCATCTCATCTCTTTCTTGATTTGAGACACTCATTTTCGTATTTTTCGAGGTGCCCTTTAGCCTGATTTTCCAGGGGCGCTTAGTAAAACGCCCCACACAGGCTCCTCAACTATTCATCAAGAGCTTACGGGCTTTTTCTTGGCGGGTATCGGCTTCCGCCATCACATCTGCCATTTTTTCCAGCATTTCACCCGGATAGTTTTCTAACACTTTGGTGGAAAGAGAAATTCTGCCCTTCGCTTCATCTAGGTCGGCAATCATGGCTTTGATGATTTGCCCCACTTGAAACAGGTTGGGCAGTGATTCTACGTAGTTTTTGCTGATTTGGTTGATGTGCAACAAGCCGCTGGTGCCGCCTAGATCTACAAATACGCCAAACGGTTTGATGCCGCTGATTTTGCCTTCTATCAGTTGCCCAATTTCAAACTGGCTAACGGCAGCGGAGCGAGTTGCTAACCGATTGGAGAGAACCAGTTTTCCTTTTTCTTGGTTGATTTCCAAAATATTGGCGGTGAGGGTTGTGCCCACGAGGGATTCTAGGTTATCGCGTTCGAGCAGGTGCGATCGCGGAATAAAGCCCCGCAGTCCTTGCACATCCACCGTCACGCCGCCCTTATTAATGCCCGTCACTTTGACAGAAAGACTTTGGGTACTGTCTTGCAATTCTGCCATATGATCCCACATCTGCCGAATTTCTAGCTGCTTTAGCGAAAGGGTGACCTGCCCATCGGCATCTTGTTCGCGAATGATCAAAAAGTCACACGATTCTCCAATAGGCAAAATTGCTTCTGGATCGCGAATCTCTCGCAAACTTGCTTCATCGGCAGGGAGAAAGGCAAGAGATTTTGCGCCAATGTCAACATAAATGCCATCGGTTTCATAGCTGATGGCTTTGCCGGAAACGGTCTGTCCGCTCTGAAACCCATAATCATAGTTCTCCAAAGCTTTGGCAAAGTCATCCATTGAGAAAGATTCCGCCGCTGAATGAGAGGTCGTTGATTTTGAATCCATAGGTCTGACAGATTAGTGAGCTTTCCTACTATAAAGCCTGTCGAGAAATGTGGTGTGTGACAAGTTGTGGTGGAGCAGCGATCGCTGCCGTAACTCCCTCTTTTGGATAAGCAGAAATCGGTTTATAGGTAGAGCCAAAGTAGCAAGAAATATCAGTACTCTTGAGTTGTTGAATTCTAATACTTTACTATGACCAACTTTAACAACCAAGATTCTCGCGATGTTCCTTCTACAGATATTCCTTCTACTTCCGTACCTGCTCAAAATATTGATACCCAAAACCGTCTTGCTCAACAGCGCAATTACGAAACTGTCCAGCGCGATCGCGAGGACAGTAACGCCTTTGGCGGATTACTGTTAGGTATGTTGCTAACCGCTTTAGTTGGCTTAGGGGTTGCTGCCTATTACTTCCTCAACCAAAGACCTAGCACTACAAACATCATTACGCCGGCTAATCCAGTAGCCAGCCCTTCGCCGCAAGTGAAAGAGCGAATTATTGAGCGCGATCGCATCGTTCCTGTGCCGCAACAATCCTCTGCTCCGGCTCCGAATGTGAATGTGACTATTCCCAATCCTGTAGCTCCGCCAGCACCAGCAGCCCAACCCGCGCCAGCACAGCGCGTTCAAGAGACTGCTCCGGCTCCGGTTGCTCCGGCTCCGGCTGGACAGTAGACTTAATGAGCCGAAGCGCGATCGCTTGAATGGCTAGGGCGATCGCTTGAATGTCCAGGGCGATCGCAATATCCATACGTTTTTTTAACGAGTCCATCCAATCGTTCTCAGCGATCTAGAAATCGTGCGGTCACTGATTTCTCGCTTTCAACACCCCATTTTTTGCCCCAATCGTTTGGCTCCCAGATTGTGCGCTCCACCGCCCACGGTCAAGACTTTCTCTAGCAAGTAGGGCTGCGGTACTGATTATGGAGATCAATATCCTTAAGGCTCAACAGAGTTGCCCCTAACCGATTTCTCTCTAGTCTGTCTTACTAAATAGCAGTTGGATCATCCTAATTAGTGACAGCTTCCTCTAGAAACAAACTTTTCTAAAGAAACAGATACTTAAATGGCTCAGGCGGGGTTTGAACCTGCGACCTTGGGCTTATGAGTCCCCTGCTCTACCACTGAGCTACTGAGCCTTAAGAACACTAGACAACTCTACTAAAGTAGCATAATTGAAATCAATACTAAAACAGTGATTGAATATATCCAATAAAATTCAAACAGCAAAGGGGAGAAAAATCTCCCCTTTTTAATCGAATCTAGAGAGACAGGACTAACCGCGAGGCAGATATGCCATGGGATTAACAGCACCTTTTCCTGAGGGATGTACCTCAAAGTGGAGATGGGGACCCGTACTGTAGCCAGTGCTTCCCATTTCAGAAATCTGCTGTCCTTGAGTGACTTGTTGACCCGCTTGGACTAATACCCGATTGTTGTGCGCATACAGAGTTAAACTGCCATCCGGATGCCGGATTTCTACGAGATAGCCATAGCCACCTGAGTTCCAGCCAGCAGTAACAACCACACCTTCGGCGGCGGCAACAACAGGCGTACCTGTTGGACCTGCAATATCAACTCCTTTGTGCATTCGTCCCCAACGCCAGCCAAAGCCCGATGTTAAGACCCCTTTGGCGGGCCAAATGAAACCTTCTAAGCGTTCACTCCCTCCAGGCAAGTACGACTCACTGGTGCCCAAGGAAGGCAATTCAGGGGATACCGCCTTACCAATCTTAGATTGCAGCAGCGGATCGTAACTCTCGGAGCCAAGGGGGGCAGCAGCCACAACTTGCCGCCGACTTTGAATGGGCACCATTTGCTGAGGCGATGCTTTCATCTCATTAGACGGATCACCTTTGACTCGACTACGCATTTCTCGCAGTTGGGTTCTTAGAGTTGCAGATCTATCAGCACTAAACTCCGGGTTAACCCGATCGCTCAAAATAGGAGCATAGTTACCGCCCGTGGAACTAGAAGCTGCGACTTCGGGTTTCAAAACCGAACTCGTTTGAGGACGAAGTGCCTGAGTTTGATAGCGTTGTCGAAGCTGATCTATCTCCTGCCTCAAGTTCTCAACATGGTTATAACGCACCAACCTAGACTCAGATTCACTCGTTGGCTCAGCCTGACTCTTGCCAGAAAAAGATGTAGCAGCAACTTGCACTCCGGCTACAGGCGATCGCGCAGAAGTTACAGTCGGGTTGGGCAAAGAAGTCGTAGATGACGCGCTTGCAACAGTGGATGCAATTGGAACAGAAGCGATCGAACCCTGATATTCTGACTGTTCAACAGCAGAACTTTGGGAAGGTGGAATGATTAACGTCTGATTTGCGAAAATGTAGTTCGGGTTAGGGATTCGATTGGCATCCGCTAGCTGCTTCACAGAAATATTGTGAATACGAGCGATCGCTGCAAGCGTATCTCCAGCAGCAATCCGGTAAGAAGATGCTTTACTACCCTGAGCAGCAGACATTGGAAGCTGAGTGTTAACAGGAGAGCGAAATGCCACCTGTTGCCGACTCTCTGAGGGCACCAACGGTTTTAGTGTTGGCACTTGATCAACTTCAACCTCAGCAGGCAAAGTAGACACTACTTGAGACTGCTGCTCTACTTGAGGCACTTGCTGTGCTGATTTAGGGATAGCCTGATATTTCTTAGAACTCAGTGAGGTTAAACCACTCTGCAAGCTTTGGGTTTTCTGCTTAAGGTTTTTAAGTGCCTTGTGCTGCTTATTCTTCAGGTCGTCGCTGTCTGTTAAATCAGCTTGAGACTCAGAGCCTTGAGCCTGCCCAGAGATTGGACCGTAGTAACCCGGTGAAATGGTCGAAGCTGAATTGCCAGATATCTGTGCCAAACGGTTATCTGTTGGAACGATCAGAACCTGACCCACTTGAAGGACAGCATTTACAGAAACACTGTTTGCCAATGCAACTAAGCTGACATCAGTTCCATAAAATCGAGCGACATCCCAAAGAGTCTGCCCTTCTTGAACCGTGTGGCTGGCTTTGCGATCGCTTCTAGAAATAGACGATTCAATCGCCTCAGAATCGGGTGAAAGCGCAGCGGCTTCAAAGGAAGCTGAAGATGCCGAAGTCACAGGTTCATTTTGAATAGGCTCTGCTGCAACAGCCCCATCTCCTTGACGAGAAATCGGCAGGCCATAAGCCCCCATCGAAATTGCCAGACCAATCATTGCTGCCGAAGTCCGAACTCGGCGATTAGTTTCTGGGATAGCCTGCCTTGCTTGAGCCATTGTTTCTTCATGCTCGTTCATACAGGAAGGACTAGGCTTAACCTTCTGCGGAAATGTTCGTCTCAAAAAACGACCTCCTAAACTTCCAGCGCTTAACTGTCTTTGAGCCATTCATCCACGCTGTGTTAACAACTTGAATCACATTCAGAAGCGATCCAGATCACACATGGCAAATACACTTAGGCAAGAGTACCCTGCTTTTTCGATTTAGACAAGTTCATACTCACAGTAAAAAATCAAAGCAAGCATCAAACTTAGCTGGACAAGGAACTTTGGAATGATAGCAACACCAGAAAAAGATTTAATTTAATAGCGTTCTAAAACAATTCCAAGAGCCGAAGCTGCAAAAACCATCATCCTGTCTAATCCAAAAAAACAGAAGCAAAGATGCAAAAATCTACTTTGTGGAAACGACTCAACTATCCAAACAACGACACTCCTCACACTCCCACCGCAAAATTGATCATGCTACAAACCAATTTGCTTCTTAAGACACTGAACTGTATCACAGATGCAAGCAACCAATTTTGTTTAGTGCAAGCCTTAAGTCCAGCTATGCACAATCGAAAAGCCTACTGCTTGAAGCTTTCAGGAATTAATGAAAGTGTGAAATCAGTAATTGAGCAACTGGGCGAAACTATTAAGAACCCATAGAAATTTCTTATTATTGCGGAGTAAATCCGTAGGACAAAAGACCATTGCTCCTATTTTCCAACCGTTTTTATACTTAAAGTAAGTTGCCCAAAAATTTTCTTGATGAACTTGCAGTTTAAATATTTGCATCGGCGAATCAACGATTAATTTTTAGGCTAGATACATAGATGCACATATATAGATAGAGTGCTGTTTGAATTCAAGTCAGCTAGAGTCGTGGGCAACGATATGAGTTGGTCAAGCAATGTGTCGCTACTCTGTTTGAGCGGTTCGCGATTAATGATGAACTCAAATAGCGTTGCATTACTATTGCAGCAATCCCAACTGCCGACGTGCTTCAAACAAGCCAATAGCAACACTAACCGAGAGATTAAGGCTGCGGACTTGGGGCTGAGCCATTGGAATATAAACCGCTTCAGCGCAAGTTTGCAGCAGATCTTTGGGTAGCCCCATAGTTTCACTGCCGAAGAGTAGCCAATCAGATGGGCGAAATTCAAACTCGATATAGCTACATCGTCCTGAAGTGCTGAAGCCAACCCAACGACTATCTGGCTGCCGAGGAAATTTTTCAAAGTCTTGGATCGAGGGATGGTAGGTCAAATTTACGTAGGGCCAATAATCTAAGCCTGCACGCTTGAGATAGCGATCGCTAATTTCAAAGCCCATAGGTCCAACTAAATGTAGCTCTGTGCCTGTTGCTGCACAGGTTCTAGCAATATTGCCCGTGTTGGGTGGAATTTGTGGATGAACTAAAACAACCTGAACCATAGGATAAATTGCACTCTTTAATGAGCTACTTACTAGCTCTCAGCTTTTTCGTTATCTTAGGAAGACTTTGATAGCTTTTTTTAATACATGCCTTTGACGGTTAGCAAATTAAAAAGCTTCATCCAATTTTCGTCTAAGTATTTATATATTTTTCAGATTAAATTAATTTGACCTTGCTCAATCATCGGGGAGTTTCAATTTGGGGATTGAAACGATAAGTGTATGACGGGTGAAAAGCATTTAATTTAGCCTTGGTTGCGTCTAAATCACAAGCGTCTGTATGTTACTTGTCAGTTTCATAGGTTTTTTATCTATATATAGGTATCAAAATCTGAAGGTTTTAACTCCAAAGGGATGACGCTGAAAACAGCTTTCAGCAAGGATTTTGCCTAGCTAATTACTCAGCGATCGCTGAAAGCATTGTAGGGTTAGACAATATAGGGCTTAAAGATGGTTTGATGGCAGTAACAACTCAGCAAATTGGGCAGTGGAAACAGCAGGGGCGGGCGATCGTGGCGCTAACTGCGTGGGATTTTGCCTTGGCAACCGTGCTAGATGAAGCCGGAGTCGATCTAATTTTGATCGGTGATTCTTTAGCAATGGTTGCTTTGGGATACGACACAACCCTACCGATTACGCTAGATGAGATGGTGCATCATGCAAAAGCGGTACGGCGTGGAGTGCAGCGAGCATTGCTCGTGTGTGATCTCCCCTTTATGACCTACCAAGAAAGTGTGCAGCAGGCATTGCACTCTGCCGGTCGGTTATTAAAAGAGACAGGGGTGCAAGCGGTAAAACTGGAAGGAGGAAACGCGATCGCAGTTGAAACGGTGGCGAGACTGGTGCAGGTCGGGATTCCAGTCATGGGGCACGTAGGGCTAACTCCGCAATCGGTGCATCGGTTAGGCTATCGACAGCAAGGAACCTCACCGGTAACGGGGGAAGAAATTTTGGCAGAAGCGATCGCCCTCGAACAAGCGGGAGCCTTTGCGATCGTGTTAGAACACATTCCTAGCGCCCTCGCCCAACAAATTACCCAAAAGCTGGCTATTCCAACCGTTGGGATTGGAGCGGGGCGATATTGTGATGGGCAAGTGTTAGTCACCGCTGATTTGCTGGGGCTATCAGCGCGTCAGCCACCGTTTGCGAAAGCCTATGTCAATTTAAGAGAAACCATTACGGGTGCAGTTCATGCTTTTGCCCAAGAAGTCAGCGATCGCGCCTTTCCAGAGAAATAAGCGCTCTAATTTAGATTTATCTAAATCTCCCCTCATCTCCGCGGGTCTATGAGATCGGGGAGGATAATCTGAGGGCAAACTTGCAAAACTGGGATGCGCCCAATTTAGTAGGACTTACGCACTCGCCCCCTAAATCCCCCAATTCTGGGGGACTTTGATCTCTAGCTCCCCCAGAATTGGGGGTTGGGGGGCAAATTTCGGTTGATTTGCGGAAGTCCTGTTTAGTATGGATTTATGGGATCGGCAAAATGCTAGTCTAGAAACAATTTATGTGTAATATTTTCCCCTGGCGTTAGATTATGTTTCGGCGTTTGCTTGTTTGCACAGACCTCTCAGATGGACTTCAACGCTTAGTCAACTTCGTTCCTAGTTTGGCGATCGCGGGGGTTCAACAGGTCACTTTTTTACATTGCGTACCGCTGAATGAAAGTGGGGCAATTCCGCGAGTAGATCAGAACAAAATGAATTCTGCCCGCGATCGCTTGAGTGTTGCGATCGCTCAAGCACCTGCGGAGATAGACGTGCAAGTCGTCGTTGAATCTGGTCGTCCAACCGACACGATTTTAAAGGTTGCTAAAGAAGTGCAAAGCGATTTAATTGTGGTGGGAACGCCCGTCAGAAATTTGATTGCAGAAAAATTTTTTGGTAGTACCGCGATCGCCCTTTATGAACGCACTTCCATTGCAATCCTGGCACTGCGTCCCCAGCTAATTTCTACCTACACTACCGAAGAATTAGCGCTGCGCTGTCAGCACTTGTTTCGCTATCTAATGCTTCCTTACGATGGCTCGGAAACGGCGAAATATTTAATTGAGCAACTTAAACAGCACGTCAGCCAGCCCAATCGAGTTTTGCAAGCGTGTTATCTCTCCTGGGTGGTGGATGATGTCGATCGGCGCGGGATTCCACTGGAGCCAAAAATTCAGGCGGCTGAAACAGCCCTAGCAGCCGTGAAAGCAGAGTTGATCAGCCTAGACTTACAGGTTGAAACGAAAGTGCTGTTAGGATTAGCGGTTCCCGAAATTTTGAAAGCGTCTGTAGAACCGGATATCAGCGCGATCGCCGCATGTCATGGCGCTAGAAATCAGTTTCTCAAAATGTCAGTTCCTAGCTTCACCGCAGAGTTGCTGCGGCAAAGTTGGCATCCCGTAATTTACCTGCCCTTTAGGAAATAGCGGGTGCTGAAATAGCCGGGGCTAAAGCTTCAGCCGTTAAGCTAAACGCTCGCACATCTATAATTTTCACCTTCACAAGCTTTCCTTTGAACTCTGCAATCTCGCCAGGGAAGAAGGTCAACCGATTGCCGCGAGTTCTTCCCATTACCTGAGTCGGGTTTTTCTCGTTCTGTTCTTCTACCAAGATTTCTTCAACCCGCCCTAGGTAGCGCTGCGATCGCTCCATTGCTTTAATCGACATCAGATGATTCAATCGCTGCAAGCGATCGCTCTTCACCCCTTCGCTCAACTGTTCCCACAGTGCCGCAGGGGTTCCAGGACGAGGAGAATAAGCAGCGGTATTTATTAGGTCAAAGCCAATTTCTTCAACCAGCTTCAGCGTGTTCTCAAACTGATGTTCTGTTTCACCCGGAAACCCTACGATCACATCCGCACTAACGGAAGCATCCGGCATCACGTTGCGAATCGTTTCAATAATGCGGCAATATTTTTCCTGAGAATAGCCTCGCCCCATTGCCTTCAGCACGTCATTGTCTCCCGATTGAAAGGGAATGTGGAAATGCTCACACACTTTTGGTAGTTCTGCACAGGCGCGAATCAAACGCTCGGTAAAGTAACGAGGATGGCTAGTGGCAAACCGAATTCGTTCTATTCCAGCGACATCATGAACGTCGTAAAGCAAATCGGTCAGGGTATGCTGATGCCGTCCTTCTAGGGTTGAACCCGGCAAATCTCGCCCATAGGCATCAATGTTTTGCCCCAAAAGCGTCACCTCTTTGTAACCTTGCTGCCCCAAAGTTTCCATTTCAGCCCGAATGTCAGCCGGTGTACGGGACTGCTCAACTCCTCTCACATTAGGCACCACGCAGTAAGTACAGCGCTCATTGCAGCCATAAATAACATTCACCCAAGCGGTAACAGTGCTATCTCTGCGGGGCTTGGTAATGTCTTCGATAATATGAATCGGTTCTGTGGCAAGCACCTGCCCCCCTGCTAAAACTTGCTCTAATAATTCTTGCAGGCGATTGGCATGTTGAGGTCCCATGACTAGATCTAGCTCAGGCACGCGCCGCAACAGCTTTTCTCCTTCTTGCTGCGCCACACATCCCGCCACAACCAGGGTTAGATTAGGCTCTGCATGTTTGCGTTTTGCCTGTCGCCCTAGATGGGAGTAAACCTTTTGCTCTGCGTTGTCTCGAATGGTGCAGGTGTTATACAAAATTAAGTCAGCGTCGTTGGGTTCTTCTGTCCACGCAAAGCCCATATTTTCTAGAATGCCAGCCATTCGCTCAGAGTCAGCTTTATTCATCTGGCAACCGAATGTGGTGATATGGTAACGACGAGCAGCAATAGCCATGAGCAGGTATAAAGATAATTACTTGTAATTTGCACGAAGTTCTGCGATCGCGCATTCAATCCTCGATCTTACAGCAGACTGATTGATCTGGGGATTCTCTTTCTAGGAGCGGATCAAGCAAGAGGACAAATTTAGAAAAACAATGGACACGGATAAAGTGCTGTCAATGATGTGATTTTTCGGGTCACATAATACACGAAACAGGACTTATGCATTGACAGAAGTAGCAAGATCTGAAGTCAGAGAGTAAGTCGAATCCCGCCATGCCGATTTCACAATAATTCTCAGCTCGTCTCTAAGAATCTTTCAACCGTCGCAGCAACCAATCCAAGCGGGTTTTTGCCAGCTCAATACTTTCTAGGGCATCTTTTGCCAATTCGCTGACGGGCAATTCGGGGTGAAGGTCGCCAGATTGAGGCTTATCGCGGTTTTGTAATTGGTTCACCGTGAGGCGCATCCGGCTGGAAAGACAAATGGCTAGAGCGCGATAAAACCGAGCAGCAAAGCCAATATCAAACCTGAGGCGATCGGATAGTTTTTCTCTGGGGATGCATAAAACCAAAGCTTCTCCCTTGGCAGAAACGGTTGCTGAAGGGGGGCGCGTGTCAATAAAAGACATTTCCCCGACGATGTCGCCGCTCAAGAGATTGGCAATTTCGCGACCTTGAGCGGCGGTGGTAGTGACGCTGAGAGTCCCTTCCAGCAAAATAAAGAGGTTATCAATGGGAACTCCTTCCTCAATCAGCACTGTCCCTGTGGGTATATTTTCACGAGTTCCGGTGGCTAGCATCCAGTCGATATCGTCGTCATCTAGTTCCCCTAAAAGGAACAATACTGTTTTCATCGACATTGGCTCACCTTTCCCCAGCCTGTTAGTTTCATTCTTACTTCCACGATTCTCTCTGTTTTAACCGATCTTACAGGTGTGGGCGGGGTTGCTGGTGATAACTTTGCGATCGCCCAGTATTTTGGCGTGGTTGCGATCTTTTAGCCAACAAAAAACCGAGGAGCGTTAACTCCTCGGTGTGAAGATTGAGAAAGCTTAACTTATGTATTCATGAGACTGTTTGGCTGAACTCCGTTAAGCATAGCCAGAGTGTTGTTGCTACCGGTTTGGCTGATTAAGGGATCGGTAGTGTTGGTGCCGATGCCTTGAGCAAGGGTAGATCTGCCAAAGGTTGAGCCGCCAGAGAGAGCAATGCGATCGCCCTCAGCCACTCTCAAGTCGGTGTTGGTGCCAGTGCCAGATGCTCCAACAAAGCTATTAGCGGTAATGGTGTCTGCTTGAACCCAAGCGAGAACTGCCACGATTTCATTGGTGCTGGCTACTTTGAGCAAGGTATCGGTGAAGCGATCGCCCGTGTCTTGCGTGATCGCTAACTGATTAAAGCTCACGCCCGTCAGCCTAATCAAATCCTGACCGACCGTGAAGTCCACAATCCAATCAAAGCCATCCCCAGTCGCCGCTGTGAACAAATCCTTGCCTGCGCCGCCTGTCAGCACGTTATAGCCAGCGCCACCAAGCAGCAAATCATCGCCTAGTCCGCCAAACAGAGAATCGTTTCCTGCCAAGCCAACCAACAAGTCATCGCCGTTAAAGCCAACCAGCACATCATCGTTTGCGGTGCCGATTAAGGTGTCGTTTGCCGAACCGCCACTGGCGTAACTGGGCAAGGAATTCACACCAAACAGCGTTTTATACATCACCTTGTAAATCTCGGTGTTGTCGAGCGTGGAAGGGAGCAGATCGGCGTTCATGCCGTAGGTTTTAGCGACGATGCTGCCGGGAAAATCGGGAGTGCCGACCCACGCGATCGCAAAGTTGCCCATCGCACCATCAATGCTATCCATCGCCTTAAATGGAATCCAGGGTTCAGCGGCACTGGCTGTGCTGCCTTTAGCCCCATCCAGGAAGTTGCGAGTGGTATTGGTCGTCGTGGGGTTGACGGTGATGAATGGCACTTCGGGCTGACTGCCTGCCAGGATAGGGTTGCTGGCATCAAAGCTGCCGGAAGGACGGACATAAGGGGCAAATTGAAACACCTGCAAACCTCCAGCATCACTGTCAGCGGCGGTAATGACGAGCGTATTGGGGTCTTGAGTGTTGACGTAGTTAATCGCCACACCGATCGCCGCATCACTCCGTCGCATTGCCTCAACGGTTCCTACCGCGTTGTTGTCGTTAGCGAAGTTATCAGTTCCTTCTTCTTCAACGACTACAAAGAAACCGTCTGGATCTTTGCTGACGATCTTCAGCGAGGCTTGCAGCATTTCAGCCACGGTTGGTGCAGTGGCAACATATAACGGTAAAGGATTAGCGGTATTTAATCCCAGTTGTTCCTCGGTGCGATCATCAAAAGTTGCCGTTGCCGCAAACACACCCAGCAATTTTTCGGGCGGATTGGCACCACTGACGGCGGCATTCATCTGGTCTTCGGTGTAGACCACGGTATAGCCGAGGGATTTTGCCAAATCGATCAGGTTAGTCGTGGGACGGAACTGGGAACGGCTTTCAGAAGCATCGATCGCTGCCGTAACGTGGAAGCCTGTGGTGCCAATCGGCAGCATATAAAGTTCGCCGCCGCCCATAATCACGTTGGTGCCAGAGCGAATGGTTTGCTCAATGATTTCAGCAAACTTGTCTCGTGCCCGAATTTCATTCCCAACCCGGTTGGTGGTTTTTGCCGCAAATGCAGCAGTTCCAGGTTCGGCAAATTGACCCGACTGGAGCAACGCTGTCGCTTTTCCAGCGGCGATCGCTTCATCCAAAATGCTCAAACCTTGGCGACCAGAAGCCGGAACCACCAATTCGTTGGTTTCTTCTAACCCAAAGGATTCATTAAAGGTCTTCACCCCGTTGGCATGAACGACAGCACCCGCATTAGAGGTTGCAGTCAACTGGTTTTCCAGATGCCCCAGGTAAACCCCAGCATTGGACATTTTATCCCAGTTAGTTCTGCCGTCGGGTCCGTAGTCGATGTTTCGCAACGCCATGTAATGAGACGGGCTGGCACCATCCGGGTGAATGAAGATGACATTTCCGGTGTCTTTAGTGGCTTTGGGTGCTTTGGGTGCTTCTTGAATCCGGGGTGCGAGTTCAACGTTAAACAATGTCTCATACATCAACTCATAGATCACCGTGTTGTCGGCGGTGGCGGGGAGTTTGTTGGCATTCAGACCATGCGCCTTGGAGACGATTGAGCCGCTGAAGTCAGGATTGCCAGCCCAACCCACAGCAAACGAGAACGCATCTCCGTTGGCATCAGGTTGCGCGGTAAACGGCAGTGTGTTTGCTCCGGTGATTCCGTCGAGAGGCACCAGACGGCTAGTGGTGGTGGGATTAACGTTAAGGGTGCCAACAGGCTGATTTGCATTTCTGCGATCGACCACTTGCAACCCACCTGCATCACTGTCTGCTGCGGTTAGCAGTAAGGTGTTGGGGTGACGATTGATGAAATCTAGGGCAACGCCGATCGCCCGGTCTGCCCGCAGAGTGCCTTCGATCGTGCCAGCGGCATTGTTGTTGTTACCAAAGTTGTCGCTGCCTTCTTCTTCCAGAATGGTGATCGACCCATTGTTAAAGTTAGGGTGCTTTTCCATCAGCTTTTGCGTGATTTCAAGCATCTCGCCAATTTCAGGAGCCGTGGGTGAGTAGAGCGGCAGATTGTTTTGAGCCAGCACTTCTTCGGGGCGATCGTTAAAGGTGTGGATCGGTGCAAACACGCCCAGCACTTTAGTTGGAGCCATCGGAGTCTTCGACGTATCCAACAAGTCACGCAACTGTTGTTCCGTGTAAACCACGGTGTAACCCAGGCTCTTCGCCAGGTCAATCAAGTTTTCGGAGGGGCGATTCAACGGGTTGGTGCTGAGCGCGTTATATTGAGCCGCAGTTCCGTGGAAGCCAGCTTGCCCAATGGGGATCATGTTGAGTTCGCCACCACCCAGAATGAAGTCCACTCCAGACAGAATCACTTCCTTGGTGATATCCGCCAACCGCTGACGGGGAGGAATCCGCTGACCGTTGACGACCAACTCACCCACTTGGGCAACAAAGGCAGCAGTGCCAGGTTCAAAGGCTGCGCCTGATTGAACCAGAGCGGTGACTTTTTTGGCAGCGATCGCTTCTTCCACAATGGTTTTACCTGTTGTCCCTGCGAGAGAGGTTACAGGCGAATTGTCTTGGTTTAGACCAAAGGATTCGGCATAGACTTTGGTTCCGGTGGCGTGGGTGACGGCACCCGCGTTGGAAGTGCCGCCCAACTGGTCTGCCATGTGACCCAGATAAACCGCAGACTTGTCTAGCTTGTCCCAATTCAAGCGTCCATCGGGACCATATTCTGCAAATCGAGCCGCCGCGTAATGAGAGGGGCTAGTTCCATCCGGGTGGATGAAAATAACGTGATTACCATTTGGCATGAGAACTTCACCTTGTTTAATGGAGTTTAGTCAAGAATCATCCCGATCTTTAAAGAATGATTCTCATAATCGGTTGCACCTTTCAAGGTTGCATATTCAGGTTAAGAAATCAAAAAAATCTATTAAAGAAAAGGTAAAAGAATGGATTTTTCAATCCCTTAATTTAATCGAAAAAATGACTTGAGGAAGCAACAACATTTTTAATAAAAAACTTCTAAAAATAGCGATAAAAGAACCTCTCTTGAGAGAGATTTTAAATATCAAAAACTACTTTGTAGAAAAAGTTTTAGCCGATTTGGCAAGCTTTTTGAAGGCTGCATTTTTTGGTTCGGAAGGCAAAATTTTTCGCTAGTAATAAAAAGATTCCTCAATTGAAACAAACAAATATTACCTAATTAATTGAATGTCAAAAATTTGCGCTTCTCTTAGGTAGAAAAGCACAAATTATTAAACAGCTTTAATCATCATTAGTCTGAATATTTGTTGAGGAATTGTGGCTCAACAAATATTCAGAGAAGGCTGGTCTAAACGGTTGTAAAGTCCGTAGCCACTAGACTGTTTGCCTGAACGCCGTTGAGGACAGCCAGAATGTTTGTGCTGTCTGTTTGGCTGATTAAGGTATCCGTTGCACTTGCGCCGATGCCCTGGGCAAAGGTAAGCCTGCCAAAGGTTAAGCCGCCGGAGAGAGCAATGCGATCGCCCTCGGTCGCTTTAAAGTCGGTGATGGTGTCTGTGCCAGTTCCGGCTTCGACAACAAAGGTATCTGCTCCAGTGCCACCTGTGAGGATGTCTTTGCCAAATGCGCCGCGCAGGAAGTCATTGCCAGCGCCGCCCACAATCTTGTCGTTACCAGCCGTGCCGATTAGGGCATCGTCGCTAGCCGTGCCGTTCAGCTTAAAGGTGGGGTTCACTTCAAACTGGCTGACGACGGTGGGAATGAGGCTGGTGATAGCGGCGGGATTTGCCAACAGTTGACTTTCGCTGTAAGGCGGAATGCCATAGGTAGTAACCGTTAGCTTTTGAGTTGCCTGATCGATGTTGACTTCTGTCCAGCCGTAGGTATGGGTGGAGAGGTAATCACCTTGAAGCAAGGTGGCATCAATTGGCGAACCTTGTAAGCCAATGGGGTCATAGCCAAAGGCATTGGTTTGGGCGACGAGCAACTGCTTGATAAAGTCGTCCTTATCGTTGGGCAAGCTGTCACTGTCAGGCGCGATCGGGAGAGCTTGATAGAAGCCAAACTGGTCTGGGGTAATCAGGTTGGCACCCAACGACAGCCTAGCCACCGTTGGACCAAACAGCCCATCAAAGAATGCCGCAGGACCGGTCACCACTTCAAATGCACTTGTTTGAATTTGAGCTTGACCCGGTGCCACTTGGTAAGTCAGGTTGTTGACCAGCGTGCCGTGAAAATCTCCAGAGAAGAAGACCACGTTATCGATGTGGTTGTCATCCACAAACTTGAGGATCTCGGTGCGCTCGGCGGCGTAGCCTTCAAAGCGGTCTTCAGCATTGATCACGCCAAAGTTTTGAATTGGCTCTGGCACCGCAATAAACTTCCAGGTCACGCCATTAATTTGCGCTTGCAGGAGATCTTGCTTCAGATCGGCAACTTGCTGACGACCCAGCAACGTACGGCTGGGGTCAAACGCATTCACCAGGAACGGTATCGGGTTTGCCAGACTTGCCGGAGCCAGTTGAGCATCTCGGAAAGAGCGCGTATCTAGAACGAACATTGCCGCATCGCTGCCATAGGCGTTCGCACGATACAGTTTGCGTTCGCCTGCTGTCCGTGGATCGCCCGTTTCACCATAAAACTCATTGCGAATTGGGTGATATTCCTGGAAGGCTTGCAGAGCATCTTCAAAGGCGCGAGTGTCGTTGACAAAGGCAACCGCATCGGTGAACAAATCTGGCTCAGTGGGATGCACATCGCTGGCATCGGGTGAGTTGCCAGGAGCCGCGCCGCCTGCAACGTTGTCTACTACTTCGTGATCATCAATCGTTGCCAAAATTGAGGTTGAGGCATACAGGTCGCGGACAGTGTTGAGACCGAAGCGGCTGGATACATTTTCCTCCTGCTTGATGCGGAACTGATCCAGGGTGCGGGCTTGCACCACACCGGGCAATGCGGGCGTTTCGGTGTCGGCGTAGATGGTGTCGCCGAGTTTGAGGAAGAACTCTAAACCGCGCGCATCCGCATTTGACAGGGAAGGAAAAGGCGGAGCCTGCTGCCAGTCGCCCGTTACGCCAAAGGTCAAGCCTGTGTAGGTGCCTAAGGGTGCTGAAGTTTTGAGTTGTCCACTGGCGATCGCGCCAGCCGCATCGATCGCCCGGTAGTAGTAGGTGGTATTGGCATCCAGCCCGGTTACATTCACTTTTACAGGCTGCTTTGCATCAGTCACCGTGGAGGTTTGGGTTCCGGTAATGTGGCTGAAATCTGCCGTGGTGGAATACTCGAAGGTGACTTCTCCGGTGAAGTTGCTGCGAGTCCACAAGACGGTGGAGGTTTGGGTCGTGTCCCCGCTGCCAACGCCGTTTAGCAACGATTGCGCTTGAGGATTGCGCGGATCAAAGCTGCTGGTGTCAATTTTGAGCGGAGTGGAGAAAGCATTGGCGATGTTTTCCCAAGGCACAAACTTGAAGTTGTTGCTGATGTTTTCCAGTTCGCCATCGTCTTCCACTAATACCGCCGGATCGTTGAAGCCATCTTGGGTGACGAACAAGCCAAAGGGATAGTTAGGACCGAGCGGCACGTTGATCACGGCAGCACCGTCAGACTCTTGCACACTGTCGATCGCGCCATTGGCACCGACCGCAAACCGTCCCAAAAAGTCGTTGTTGCCTTCGCGGGAGTAAACGCCAAAGGTGTTGTCGCCCTGACTGGAGACGAGCAAATAGCCGGTGCCGTTCGCGCCGTAGTAGATGGTCAAGCCTTCTACATCGTCGGTCAGGTTCTTACCGCCCAGTTTCTTAACCACATCAATCAGAGCGCCATTGTTGCCGCCATTGGGTTCTGCCAGGTATTTCCAGATACCGATGTTTTCTTGACCGATGTAGAGGAAGCCAGTTTCTTGATCAACCACCATGCCTTCAAGTTGGGGGTTAGTGTCAGCCGGGGCATCCACTGGAATCGGTACGGTGAAACTGCGGACGCGATCGGCGGTGATTTTGCCGTTGCCTGCGTCAATCAGCTTGTACTGCGACACATCTCCAGTTTGGCGACGAGTGACAAAGGCGTATGCGTCACCAGTTACGGGACTGGTGTAGCCAGCGATGCCGTAAGCGCTGCGGGTAGATGCAGAGTAGGGAGGCTTAAACTGGGGCGATTGGAACAGGGTGCCGATGCTGCTGTCGGTAATGTCGGTGACGTATTCACCGTTTGCGCCGTTGGCATCGATTTTGAAGATCACCAGTTTGTCGTTGTTGCGATCGCTGGCGATCGCCAAATCCACCGTTTGACCACCCAACTCAAAGCCGTAGAGCAAATCCACATTGTTGTAGCGGATATTGCCGGGGTTGACCGATTGCAGCAGCTTGCCGGAAAGGTCATAGACCTGCAAACCGCCATTCTTCACGGCAGTCAGCACCAAGCTGTTGGCAGAATTGGTCGGGTTGACGTAAATTGCCGGATCATCGGAATCAACGCGCTGGCTAAAGGGCAGATTGGGATCGTTGAGGTTGGCAGGGGTTTCCACGCGGGGCGTAACCGTGGGAATCAACTCGGCGCTGAGCGCCAAAATTTGGGTGAACTGGGTGGCGCTAAAGTTGTTGTCGCTGACCAACACAATCGAGCGGCTGCCATCGGGCAAGGTTGGACCAAATTCAATGCCTTCAATGTTGTCCAGACCTGTAGGAATGTCCAAGTCATCCAGGTTCAAGACCAGGCGTTTGCGGACTGGCTGGATTGCCGCCCGGTCTGCGGCGCTGAGGCTGTTAAGCGATTCAATCGAACTAATATCGCTGGCACCCTGAGTGCTAATTTCGTAGATTTTGATCGTGTTGCCTGTGCCGGGAGCGCCTGTGGTAAAGGAACGCTCGACGGCTAACAGTGTGCCGCGATTGTCGATCGCCAATAAATCGACTAAACCATTGGTGCTAAAGCTGCCAGCCACGGGAGGCGCGATCGCGACCTTTTCTATTTCGTACAGGTATTCCTTCTCTGGCTGACCTGCAAACAGGTTGTATTGGATGATCCGAGCAGGGCTGGTGCTGGTCGGGCTAGTGATAGAACCATCTTGGAGCAAAGCGTTTTCGGTGGCAGTGAAAATGAACTTTTGGTCGGGCGTAATCGTCAGGCTTTCAAACGCTAGGTTGTTGCGAATGCCGGAAAGTTGGGTGTCGCCTGCATCCACTACGCCGCTGCCATTCGTGTCTTGAAACTTGGGCAGAAATTTTTCGGGAATCAGGAGTGACCCAACTTCTTGACCCGTTGCTAGGTTGAATTCTTTGATGAATGGATCGGTGACGCGGCTAGCTCCCAAATCGGGACGCACTTCGCCTTCTGAAGAAATGAACAGTCTGCCGTTGTTGGTCAGCAGAATGTCTTCGGGGTCAAGGCTGAACTTGGCAAAGAAGTTGCCGTTGACATCCTTCAGCGGAGTGACGTTGGTGAAAGTTACGCCATTGGTGCTGAGCTTGGTCGGGTCGCCCGTGAAGGTATAGAAGCGAGCGGGTCCGTTTTCGGAGCGATCGTCGGAAATAGCGTAGTACTGGTTTTTGGCAGCATCATATTGCAAGCCAGATAAGCCGCCGACTGCGACGGGTGTGCCATTAATCGCTCCAGCCGCGCCCGTGGGAATGAAGCCCGTTTTGATGATGGTTTGACCGAGGAACTCTGGCTCGTTGGCGATGGTTTTGCCGGCTTCCGTGGCTCCAATTTTCACATCTACCCACACCAGGCTGTGATCTGATGCGGGAGTAGTGGCGGCACTTTGGCGATCGCCCACCAAACGAAACAGCGGATCGGTGGTCACGGGCCAAAACACTTTTGAATCGGCAATTTGCAAATCGCTGGAGGGCAACACATAATCGGTTCTCAGGTTGCCGGGGTTGAAGCCCGTATCGCCAAAATCCGCTGTGTCAAAGTTAGGATTGCTCTGATGCAGCCAGTTTTTGCCCTGATCCAAATTCGATTGTTCCTGTCCGCCCAAGCTAGAAGGCGTGCTATTGGTATTCAGGTTGGGATTCTGTAGCAGTTGCAGGATAGCGTTGTCGTAGCTATCGCCATCGTTGGGGTCAGCATTTTGGTCGCCCATGATCACAAAGCGAGATCCGGCTGCGATCGCGCCCGTTCTGCCCTGATCATCATAGATATAGCCCCCTTTGCCAGCAGAAACATAGTCTGACCAGAAGCGGATTTCGTCATGATTGCGCTTGCCGTTGCGGTCTTCTGGTCCATCAAACACAGGTGGGGTTGGGTGGCTGACCAACGCATGAACCACTTCTCCATCCACCAAAATCGGCACATCCCAATGGCTCTTGGATGAGAGGCGGAGAATTGCTTGCTCTTCCACGGAATAGAACCCGTTTAGATTCTCGTTGACAGGCGTAGCGGGATTATTGACCGTGGGGTCGTTGGTCAACAGGTTACCGGGCATATCCTTCCACAAAAAGTTTTGGAAGGTGCGGACGTTAGCCGTGTCGATTGGATATTTGGACAGCACCAACATCCCAAACTGACCGGGAAACTGACCAAAGCCCAGAGAATCATCGCCGTATCCAGGCGTTTCGGGGATGGTGACGATCGCGCCATTATTGTTCAGGTCAAACCCACTGGCAATCCCTGTATTCGAGGGTGCAATGTAGGCGTAGGCATATTCCACAGGAGCCGCGCCGTTTTGGCTGACCGACAGATAGTTTTGCTGCAATAACCGCACAGGAGCCAGCGGATCGGCTGCCACATAGTCAAACTCGTTGATCAACAGCACATCGGGATTAGTGCGCTGAATCGTTTCGGCAACCGCTTTCGCTTGTGCATTGGCGGGTGTGGAAAGATCCTGAGCTAATTGCCCCGCGCTATTGCGGTTTAGAGAAGCGTTGAACTGGGAAAAGCGAATGGTAGACGGCATAAAACTCTCACAGATAATGGAATTGAACGGTCGTTGAAGGTGTGAAATTCACACGGGGGCGAGAGGTGAGAGAAAAAGAATAGTCAGGCGATTCCGGTAGGAAGCGTTTCACGAATCGCCCATACAAAACCGAGCGAGGGAAGACAGCGTGTCGTCCCCCCGCCCAACCAAGCCGCTAAACCGAGATGAAATCGGTTGCCGAGAGGCTGCCCACAGAGACTCCCTGCAAAATCCCCAGGGTGTAGTTGACTCCGTTGCTAGTGCCCGTACCAGCGGTATAGGTCGCGTTGGCGTTCGTTCCGCTCTCTGCAAGTATCCATTCAGCAGGAAGGATAGTGCTAGTTCCAGTGCTGACTAAGGTGTCAAAATTCTCAGAGTATGAACCAGTAAAGTTTGTAGCCATTGGGTTGTTGGAGGATAAAGGTTGTGTGGAAATAAGAATGGAAGGCAGAAGGATGGAATCTGCGATCGCTCATGTGACAATGAACTGATGTACTTAGGCACCTAGAGCAACACCATCCACAAAAAAGTTTGCCTCGCCCAGTCTTAGTAAAAGGTGGGGAACGGATTAGAATTTTTTGCTCAGGTAAAAAACATCTCTTAAACTTTGTCTGAAGACACCGACTGGTCTAGCCAGAGAGTCTTTGCCGTGATAGCAATCAGATAAATTTTGACGACCTAGAAATCATCAAATAGCATCCACAAATGCAAACGAACTAAAAGAAGTCACTAACTGACCTCAGAAAATTCACGGAATTAATAAGTGATTATTTAGCTGCCGCTTACCATAAATCCCACAGGAACTTTAAGAACTCTTCAACACAGCGTTAAAAAGCCAGTAATTACACTGAATTTTTATAATTACAAAAAGAGAAAAAAGAGCCGTAAGAGGATAAGAGGAAAGACTTGTTGTAAGATCTTCGGATTACAGGCTTTCGTCAGATGATTTGATACTGCTCACAAAATAAATCTAGTCAATAGATGGATGAGCCTCTGCAAGTCGCTCTATCAAACTAGTAGGCTGATCGCTTAAGTGGATTACTAGCATCATAAACAGGAGTGATTGAACCCATGGATATTAAACTGGTCTTAGTGGTTTTAACTGTATTTTTTACCATTGCATGTTTATTTTTTGGCACAAAAAACGGCTTTTATGATTCGGATGACTATCATGGCAATGGCTCAGCCCACTAGATATTTAATTGCTTTTTACGACGGTGAATCAAGCAATTAGGTAGAAGCGCGACTCCCGGAGGGAATCCTGCGGAAAGTTTCGCTAACGTTTCGCGAATCGCCACCATGGAGATACAAAACAAACGTGATTAAGTTGGAATGTCTAACTTATGGGGTAGGGCATACCGGTGAAGGAGTATGCCTGCTGCTGCGGATTGGCACCTACCGCATTTTGTTAGATTGCGGCTTGTCGGATCTGTCACCTTTACTTGAGCAAACAGGCAAGCCTCCGGCTGACTTGGTGCTGTGTAGCCACGCCCACGCCGACCATGCACGGGGATTGTTAGAACTACATCGAGCGTTTCCCCAACTGCCCATTTATGCGAGCGAGGTGACCACTCAGCTACTGCCGCTAAACTGGCTCGACCAATCTGAAAATGAACTGCCGCAGTTTTGTCATGCTTTGCCATGGCGCACCCCGATCGAATTTTTAGATGGACTCACCGCTGAAATTTATCCATCGGGGCATTTACCAGGAGCGGCTGCGATTCTGCTCTCCTACACCGCTCCACCTGAAAATACTCCGCCTGAAAAAAGCGCCCCATCTCGTTCTTACACGGTGCTTTATACGGGAGATTTTTTCTTGTCAAACACTCGTTTGGTGGAAGGACTCCCATTAGAAGAATTGCGGGGGCTTCAGCCTAACGTGTTGATTGTGGAAGGCAGCTATGGGACGGCGCGTCATCCTCATCGTCGTCATCAAGAAAATCATCTTGCTGAGCGAATCGACCAGGCGATCGCCCACCAAAAATCGATTCTGTTGCCCACATCCTTAGGGTTGGGGCAAGAGTTGCTGCTGCTGCTGCGGAGCCATCATTATTTCACGGGGCGAGACATTGATATTTGGGTCGATGGAGCCGTTACCAATGGCTGTGATGCCTACCTAGAAATCTTGCCACATCTGCCCACCTCAGTCCAAAACTTTGCCCGTCATCAACCCCTGTTTTGGGATGAGCGGGTGCGTCCACGGGTGCGCCGTCTCACTCCAGATTGCGCCGAGTTGAGGCATCCCTGCATTGTAGTGACTGATGAAACAGCAGATTTGCATCAGTATTATCATGCCAACCCAGAAGCATGGTTGATGTTGTTGCCCTGGGAAGCAGATTGTCAAGTAATCGATAGCGAAGTAGAGTCGCCTGCTGCTTTGGCAACCGAAACCTACTTGCTGGCACAACATTGTGATGGCACTGGAACCACCCAATTGATTCACAACCTCCGCCCTCAGCATGTGATGTTTATCCATGGTCCAGCGGCTTACTTATCAGACTTAACCGGCTTAGATGAATTGCATAATCGGTATCATCTCCATTCGCCTGCTAGCGGCACCAGGGTAGAACTGCCAATTGGTGAAACCTTTTTGCAGCCTGCCCCTCCCGATACAGGCTATGAAGGAGAACTGACTGAACTGGATGCCGTGGTGATGATTACTTTACCGAAGGCGATCGCGGCTGATCCACGGTGGCGAGGCTTAGCAGACACCGGCTTAATCGAAGCCCGCTGGCACGGCGATGAACTGGTGCTGCGCGGCTTGCCCCAACGAGAACTATTGCGCCCCCCAGAGAGCGATCGCCTGTTAGATTGGATGGATGCCAACTCTCCCTTGCGAAACTGCTGTGACAACTGTCGCCACTATCGCAGTCAGCGCTGCTGGAACGATGCTTCGCCTCTGTTTGAGTTCAAAGTCACGCCGGAAGGATTTTGTCCTGTATTTGAGTCGGTGCAAATTGGAGAGCAGGATGCTGAACCGTAAATTACTCAACTCATGGGTAACAGACTTGTGAACAACTCCGCTAACTGAGCTGAAATTCGATACGATGAATTAATACGGAACGAGTCCGACCTTTTTATTAACGCTGTGAGTGCCATCCATGACTGCTGAGGTTTTGGTAGAAAAAAAGAAATTAGCGAAGCCGCCGCTGGAGATTTATCAGTTGGGCGATCGCGTGCTGCGTACCCCTGCAAAACGAATCGCCAAGGTGGATGCAGAGATTAAGCAACTAATTCGAGAAATGCTGCAAACCATGTATAGCGCCGATGGCATTGGGCTAGCTGCACCTCAAGTTGGGGTGCATAAGCAACTCGTCGTGGTGGATTGTGAGCCGGATGAAGCCGCAAAACCACCGCTGATTTTGATCAATCCGACGCTGACCAAAGCGAGTCAAGAGATTGTGGTGAACCAGGAAGGGTGCCTCAGCATTCCCAATGTTTATCTAGATGTCAAACGCCCCACGGCGATCGAAGTGTCTTACAAAGACGAAAACGGTCGTCCTCAGCGACTAGCGGCAACTGGATTGCTAGCGTGTTGCATTCAACACGAAATTGATCACCTAAACGGTGTTTTGTTTGTCGATCGCGTGGCGAATGTTTTGGAGTTAAATCAAGAGCTTATGAAGCATGGCTTTTCGGCGAGGGCTGTTAAACCTGTAAGCTGAGACGGGGATAACTCACAAACGGTTTGATTCTATCCAAACTGTTTAAAACTTTCATGTAGTCAGTCTGATTTTTAGCCCATTGTGATGTTTCGGGATTAGTCTATAGTGACTCCAAAAAGCGGCATACTTCTAGCAGGTTCTTGCATTACGGCGATCGCGTCGGTTGGCTCAGTCTTTGAGTTATCTTCTGGAGAACCCGAATTGGGTAGTTTGGTGACTGGAATTATTTTAGCGTTGAGTATTCCGTTAACGATTGTCTGTTTTCTAGCAGCCGTTCGAGATACTAGAGCCAGTCAAAAATAAACTCCAATCCTGCTGGGTGCGCTGTTTTTTGGAATAAACCCATTACCTCGGCACACTTGCCTCACAATGTCGGGCTTTATAATGTCGGGCACTCAATACATTGCATTTCTTCGATTGCTCTCTGGCAGAAGTAGTCCAGAGCGCAGGCAACCCCATTATCTGTTGTCTGTTTCTGAGCAGATGACCATTGGGCGCGACCTGCGCTGCGAAATTGCACTGGATGCATCTTTATATGGCTCAGTCTCTCGACGACATGCAGAAATTTTGCCCATTCTGGGGTTTGAATCGCCTCAGGGGGAGCGGTTTTGGCAAGTTTGTGACCTGAATAGCAGCAATGGCACATTTGTGAATGGCGATCGCTTGCAAGGCTGCCAGGTTTTGCAGGTCGGCGATCGCATCATGCTGGGGCAGAATGGTCCAGAGCTAGTGTTTGAATATCAACCTCAAGAAGAAGGGCAACCGCTAGACAATTTTGGAGTGGCGCTAGGCACATTTCCACCCGCTCTCGACCCAACGCTGCCGCCGCCTAAAAACCGCGTTAAGCAAGAAGATGTGAGTTTGACTCAGCTCTTTCCGATCCTGTCTACTGGGCGTGAACTGACTCAAAAAGCTTATTTGGTGCCTGCGGTTGTCACCATTACCTTTGTCGTACTGTTGTTTTTGGCGATCGGCAATCCGGATGTTTTCAACCTTTTGCTGGCAGCATATTTGGCGATCGCGGCGTTATATTTCATCTATCAGCTTTGCGGCAAGCAAAAACCCTGGTGGCTGTTGATGGCTGTGGCAACAATCACTGCGCTGATTTTGCTCAGTCCTATCTTGGATTTATTCACATTAGTGTTTCATCACCTCTTGCCCGGTGACTTATCTAGCACGAATGCCGCCACCAATTTTTGGGTGCTGCTGGTGAAAATGTTTTTTGGCGCAGGGCTGATGGAGGAGTTGCTTAAAGCAGTGCCCGTATTCATCGCCTTGGGTCTGGGTGTGCGGCTGCGATCGCCTTTGCGATCGCGTGTTGGCGTATGGGAACCCCTAGATGGAATTTTGCTAGGCGCAGCTTCTGCCGTGGGATTCAGCCTGATGGAAACCTTGGGAGTTTACGTTCCCGCGACATACAAATCATCCCTTTTAGGAGGGCAAGAAGCCGCCCAACTCGCAGGGCTACAGCTTCTCATTCCCAGAGTCTTGGGTTTGGTCGCCGGACACATGGCTTACAGCGGCTACTTTGGCTACTTCATTGGGCTAAGTGTGCTTCGGTTTCGGCAGCGCTGGCTGATTTTGGGCGTTGGGCTATGCACGGCTGCTGGCTTGCACACGCTCTGGAATGCCGCAGGAATGCTGAGTCCGGTGTTTCTAGCCTTTGTCGGTGTGCTGTCCTACGCATTTCTGGGTGCCGCGATTCTCAAAGCACGATCGCTTTCCCCCACGCGATCGCAAAACTTCGCCACCCGCTTGCGATGATCTTAGCGGTTGACCAACTCCTGTACCGCTTCTACGGATAAGTTCAATGTTTCAGCGACCTGGCTAATCGTTAGCCCCAAACCCATGAGTCGGGCGATCGCCCTTCGCAAAGATTGTTCAGCTTCTTGTCGTGCTAGTTCGGCTTCTTGTCGTGCTAGTTCGGCTTCTCGTTGTGCTTGTTTGGCTTCTCGTTGTGCCAGTTCCGCTTCCTGACGTGCTAGTTCCGCTTCTTGTCGTGCCAGTTCCGCTTCCTGTCGTGCCCACTCAGTTTCTAAAGGAGTTAGCAGTTTTTTCCCCGTGATTGGATTGTAGAAACGCAGTTCCCCGTTCAAAAGCCGCAGGTCTAGTCCTAACACTTCGCTATGAATCGAGACACTCCCATCCGGCAATAATTGGGCTGGAATGGGCTGATAGGTTCCCTCTACTAACTGCGCCCCTTTTAGGGCTGGCTGCAAATAATCCCCAGTTGGATCATACTGAAAATACTCAGATACTCCCATCCGATTGTATTTTTCACGTTTCTCCACTTCATCATTTTCTTGGGTTGTTTTTGAGGTAATTTCCATCACAAAGCTGGGCAATTTACCACCCTCTTCCCAGGCTTTGAAACTGCGACGCTTTTTCTTTTCCACACCAAATATCACAAACACATCTGGCGACACCACGGCATCAGGCACCCCTCGCTTGTAGTACACAAACAAATTGCCCGACACATAAACATCAGGGCGATCCTGAAAATAGACTCCAAGCGCTTCCACGCCATAGATTAAATAGTCCCGTGTCGGGTCGCTTTCAGTCATCGGTTGACCGTCTCCATCCGGGTAGATAATCTCAAGGTCTGAAATGCTGGTAGAAAGGTTCATCGTGCCATTCCTCAACGCGATCGCACTCGATCAAACCATAGCATTTTGCTGAATTGAACACCACGCATCAGCGATCGCTCTCTGGCTTTATCTATCTTAGAGCTTACGCATTGACAAAAAGAGGGGAATGTGGGGATTCTAGACACATCTCGTAGCCCCGGAAACCAGTCGTGAGAGAACCATCTAAGCCCTCTACCGCTAAGTGTACCTGCCGCCTCTACATCCTGTTTTTACTGGCAGAACCCAAATATGTCAGTTGGGTTCGCCTGTCTGAAGTGATGGAGGGGGTGAGCCACGATAGTATAAATCGGTTCCTGCTGCGCGAGGATTACACGCCGCATGACCTGTTCAACGAGGTGAAAGAGCCTCTAAATCTGGTTGGAGGAATTGGCAGTGGGGATGATAATCGATGCCTATGAACAGCACTATCAGCAGCGGGTACTCAAAAATTTCCAATACAGAGCTAGGCAGATGGGCTTTGCCTTAGTGCCCCAGCCAGAGCTACCTCAAGTTTCTTAGAAGACGCTACGCGTTGGCGTTCGCGAAGCGTTGCCGCAGGTAATAGCCAGTCCAAAGGGCTTACGTCATTCGTCATTCTCCCCACCTCTAGTCATTGAAGTATTCAATCCATTTTCTAGGGCAAAGCGCACGAGTTCGGTGCGGCTGTTAGTGGTTGTTTTGACGAAGAGGCGGCTGACGTATTTTTCGACGTTGCGGACGCTGGTTTCGAGGCGACGAGCAATTTCCTTATTCATTAATCCATCGACTACTAAGTCCAGCACGCTTTGTTCGCGGGGGGTGAAATCGAGTTTGATTGGACTAGACGATTGAACGATCGCGCCCCGTTGAGTCAACATACTTTTGATATCGGCAATTTGTCTTGCTAAGTCGGCAATATTGTGACCTTCATCATCACTGGTGGCGACCCGTGCGGCGGATTGTTTCAACAAATTAGTCACGATCGCAACCAACTCATCAGGATCGAAAGGCTTCGGCAGATAGGCATCGCATCCGGCGGTGTAGCCCTGAATGCGATCGCTGGTCATTCCCCTAGCCGTCAAAAACACCACGGGTAGCCCTTTAAATTGAGGCTCTTCTCGCAATTGCTTCAAAAACTGGTAGCCATCGACTTGGGGCATCATGATATCGGTAATGACCAAATCGGGTAATTTTTGCCGCGCCAACTCCAGCCCTTCCCGCGCATTACTGGCAACATCGACCGTAAACCCACTGTCTTCTAAGTAGGCTTGCACCGCTTCGCGCAATCCTGGTTCATCGTCTACCAACAACAGTTGACCTGCCATTCGATTCTGTTTCTCCTACCCGCGTTTGCTTTATTGTATCGGATGTCTCGAACCTGTCTAAGTTCCGAGTTCCGAGTTCCGAGTGCAGAGTGCAGAGTGCAGAGTGCAGAGTGCAGAGTTAGAAATCGCCCTTCGCCCTTCGTCATTCGCCATTCGCACTTCGCACTTCGCACTTCGCACTTCGCACTTCGTAAATTGTTTGCTATTGACCATTGCCGTTGCTTTGAGCAAACTGGTTTTACAGGTTATGCACTCCAGTTTTTCCAAGGTTCTAACTATGCTTCAAGTTACCCAATCTCCAACAGGTCCCGTTTTGGCTCAACAGCGATTCTCGATTTTGGGAGTCGCGTCTATTACTGATGCAGGCAAGACGCTTTCATTGGTGGTGGATGACCAATTTCGCACGGATGGTCCTGTGATTAAGCCGAATGGAACTTGGCAGGTCGATTTTTTGTTTCAAGCGGCTGGCAATCGTCGCCTGAGAATTGAATTGGGAAATGACAGCACAGCGGTAGTCGTACAGGTTGTCACCACGCTGCCCCAAGCCCAACAGCTTCGATTTACGCAAATTCCCGCTCGGCTACCCGCGTTGCAGTCTGCCACGGTGGAGGGCACGGCTGTTAATTTTGCAGAAGGAACTCAGTTGATCTTACGGTCAGACCGGAGGTTTGAATTGGCACGTCCGACGGTTCTGGCAGGCAAGTGGCGATCGACGATTGGGTTTAATCAAGCGGGTCGGCGGGTGATTGAAATTTTGAGTACAGATGGAAAGGTTCGGGCGGAAACTGAAATTGATGTGGTTGATGCCAAGCCACGTCCGCCGCGCCTTAGTTTTACCAATCCTCCGCAACGGGTGCAGATAGAAACCGTGGTTACCCTATCGGGACTTGCAGAAAATTATAGTGATGACGATCAACTTGTCTTACGGGCAGATCAAAAGCTAGAGCTGGCGCGCCCAAAAGTGGTTGATGGCAAATGGCGGGCACAAACCTTGTTTCGTCAACCCGGAAATCGCTTGATTGAAATTATTGGCTCTGAGCAAGATCGGGCACAGATTATTATTGAAGTGCAAGCTCCGCCAGCCGCTACTTTTAGGGTGCTGTCGCGTAACATTTGGACGAATAACCCAACGCCAGCAGACTTGCCTAATCTCACTCCCAAACGAATCACGCTGCATCATACGGCGCTCAGTGGACAGCCTGCAATCAGTGGCACTCAAGCTCAAGAAGCAGCCCGAATGCGGTTAGTCTACAACGGACACGTGAATGGCAACGGCTGGTCAGATATGGGGTATCACTTCATCATCATGCCAAGTGGACGGGTTTATGAAGGGAGATCGGAACGGAAGCGCGGCGCTCACGATTTGGTGAATGATGGGTTGGGCATTGCCTTTGATGGCGTGTATAGCGCCGCCACCATTAGTCAGCAGCAGTATCAGGCGGCGGTATCGCTTTGCACAGTGCTTTGCAAACGCTATGGCTTTAAGAATACGGTGACTCCAGTGCCAACCCCAACGGCAGATTTTGGTACGCGCAACTTACCATTAATTTGTGGGCATCGCGATCGCGTTGCGACTGAATGCCCCGGCACCGAAGGCGGCAGAACGGTGCGTTTGCCAGAAATTCGCATCGCAGTGAACGCTCAACTGTAATTAGCGATCGACAGGAGATCGCAATCCATCATTTGCACTCCTCCCCAACCGAGCCATAAATCTATTTCTTTTGGTAGTAGACTAAAAATTGAAACCAAGGTAGACCAATGAAGGCTATGTTTTCTAAAACGAGAAAACTATGATGGACGAGTGCAGTTTTTGCGCTCAAATAACCTTTTTCCCTTTTGCAAAGTAGGTGTTTTGCCGTGGTCAGCAGCAACGAAAAAGATAATTTAAAGGATAACTTCCTCTATCCCATTGGGCGCTATCGGGGTGAGTTTACGCCAGAGCAACTGGCTTTCAATGCCAATTTGCAAGAATTTGCTCAGCGGGTGTCTCTTATTTGTGGATTAGAAACGGGCGGCAAGATTACCTCCAAAGAGGCTTATCACCAAATCAAAGATTTATGGGCTGAGGTTAAGCGATCTAAAAAAGAATTGCTCGATCAGGCGAAACCTCCCAAACCCGATCTGCCAGAGGATACCTGAGAGAAACCTGTGTGATTCAACCAAAGATAAATTTAAGACTTCGATGATGACGCATGATTAGAAGCCCATCCGCGATCGCACGCTATGTGAGCAATGATTCATGAGTGGTGATGGCAATCGAACAGATATACTGCTTTTGGGAAATCCTCATCATGGGCAGTCTTAATTAATTTCATGAAACCCAAGGTCTACAGCAAATACATCCGCTCTAAGGAGTGGCTCGGCAAACACCCTAACTGGCTGAAATCGTTTAATTCTTGCGCCGCCTTTCCCTTCCTCCATCTGGGCAAGTCAAGCCGGGGCTACCATCGCTACAACATGCATCATACTCACTACAAAACGTTGGGGAGTGAGCGGCTCTGGTGGGATGTGGTGCCGCTAAGTATATTTGCTCATCAGCATATCGTTCATGGCGTACTTTCGTTCTACAAGCGTCCTAGCCAGCAGAAGGTTTACCCGAATTTGTGCCAACAGCTATTTCATGCTTGGTGTCGATTTATGATATTGCTGGTCTGGTTTTGGTGGCTGATACTGCCCGTTGCTTTGATGTTGGCGTGGAAAGTGAATCAATCTGGAGTTCTGGAATTGCTCAAATAATTAGGTCTGTTTGATGATCTCGGCGATCGCGACTGGGCGAATTAATCTTCCGCAGTTAAGAATCTGCAAAATAGTCTTTAACAATGGCGAGGATGCGATCGCTGGCATGTCCATCGCCAAAAGGATTCACCGCTTTTGCCATTGCCTCATAGGCTTCAGGATTGCTTAATAACTCTGCCGCCGTCTGAAAAATTTTGGCGGGGTTTGTGCCCACCAGCTTTGCAGTTCCCGCCATGACGGCTTCGGGGCGCTCTGTGGTTTCTCGCAACACCAGCACCGGCTTGCCCAAGCTGGGGGCTTCTTCTTGCAATCCACCAGAATCAGTCAGCACTAACGTCGATCGCTGAATCGCGCTGACCAATTCGGCATAGTCTAACGGTTCGGTCAAAAACACCCTGGGATGATTACCTAGTTTTTCTTGCAGCGGTTCGCGAACAGTGGGGTTACGGTGCAATGGCAACAGCAGCGCCGTATCCGGGAACTTTTCTAATATCTGCAAAAATCCTGCCGCAATATCGAGCAACGGTGCGCCCCAATTTTCTCGCCGATGAACGGTTGCCAAGATCAGCCGATATTGATTCCAATCTAATCCGGGAATTTGGCATTGGGGTTGGCGACTTGCCACGGATAACAGCGCGTCAATTACCGTATTTCCGGTTTGGTGAATGGCTCCAGGCACTCGCGATTGATGTAAATGATCCATTGCCAGAGAGGTCGGCGCAAAATGTAGCGATGCAAGCTGAGAAATCAGGCGGCGGTTGGCTTCTTCGGGATAGGGATTGTAGAGATTATCGGTACGCAGTCCGGCTTCTACGTGTCCAACTGGAATTTTTTGGTAGAACGCCGCCAGAGCAGCCGCAAAAGCCGTGGTCGTATCTCCCTGCACAAGGACTAACCGGGGCTGTAACTTCTGAAACAAGTCCTGTAATCCTTGCAAACTCCAGCAGGTGATGTCGGTTAGGGTTTGTTTCGGCTGCATGATTGCCAAATCGCGATCGGCAGTCAGGTTAAATAGTTGCATCACCTGATCCACCATTTCTCGATGTTGCCCGGTCAAAATCACCTGGGTATCAAAGTCTGGGGACGATCGAAATTTTTGAATCACTGGAGCCATTTTAATAGCTTCGGGGCGGGTGCCAACAATCAGGCTGACAGGTATCGGAGTTTGCGGCATTGCGATCGCGGGTTTGAGAAAAACCTACAGGTTTAGATCACTCCTATCATACGCTTGGTCAGGTGTGACAATCAGGCGATCGCGACTTAAGAGAGATATCAGCCCATAAAAAACCCGGTCATGCCGGGTTTTCAAGGGGAAACGTCAGTTAGTTCGCAGAGTCAGTTCGCAGAGTAGGCAGGGAATTAAACGAAAAATGATTTAATTGCGAGTGGCACAGGTTAAAGGGCAAGCGGCATAAACCGAACTATTTTTAGGGTTTTCTTCACCTTGCAGCCAGCGCAACCAAGTCACTTGATCAGGATGAACGCCCCGCAGCGTCAGCATGGCAGCACCCAGCATGACTCCAAAAATGTTGAAACCAATAATGCCACCCGCAACGACGAGTACAGAACTCATTGGAATCACAGATTGCAAGATTACTGCGAGCAATGAGCCAACAACAACCATCAAAATAACCAGAGGAAATCCGGCAATTAGCAAACAAACGGCTAATGTAAATGTCCAAATTAGAAAACTTTTGATCATTAAAAATGCGTAAAAATTACCCAAGCTTGGGCTGTGAGAGAGAGCCATGTCTTCCTCCTAAAAAATAAAGTGAATTGAATTTTTGAAATACTAAATGTGATCCCCACACCGGGGGTTTAATGAAATTAAGTATAGGGAATTACCAAATAAAAATAAGAGTTCGTTGAATAACTTTACAATGTCGGGAATTTGTTTACACTTCTAAAGTGGATTTTGCTAACACTTCATCGGCTAGGAGCCAATCCTATCGTTCGTATGTTTGAGGCTGCAAAGTCTTTGTAGAAGTGCATAGTAGCTATATTGCAATATTGGCAACCAGGTGATTTTTTAGATCTGAAGAGTTCTCTAAACTTTCATAAAAGTTTTACTTAACATTTCTTTTGCTTTTGGCGGCTTCTTTCTCAGGAATAGAGTCTAAGGGAGGTATTTTCCAGAGTTTCTCTATGGTAAGCGCACTCGATAACTTACCGTAGATTTGTTCAAGCTTTGCTAATAGGTTTCTAGACGGGCGAAACGCGATCGCGGTGTTTCCTTGAAGCGCGGCTCTAAACTCAGGCGTACTTATAAAGTCTGGATCTTTTACTAATAGAAAGCCAACGGGTTTATTCAATCGATAGCTAAGAGAAATCAGATCGCCCGTATTTGTAAAGTCGTCTCCAATATCACTAATGACGATTGGCGTAGGCGTTTGATTCATTACATCAGCAGTTTTGTTGTTGGCATAGCTCAAGTCTTTATTCCACCAGCTATCAGCCAGGGCGCTTACTGTTAACGAAATCAGACTGCCAGCGAGCAAAACAGCCAAGGTGCCACGCCACAGAAAAGGGACGAGCGGCGTGTAAAGGTTGGGGCGCAACGTGTAGGCAGTTGGGGGCGCAAGTTGCTGCTGCGATCGCCCAGAGTACAACGTTTTCATCGACAGCTTGGTTGCCAAAAAGTAAGCTACTGCAAGCTGCACTCCCGGAAAGCTGGAAATGAGATAGCGGCTGACCGCAGAGCGTTTGTTGCCTAACACCACATCTGGGATTGCCAGCAGCAAAAACGGCACCAAAATGGAGGTCAACACAAATAGCCAGGTGGTCGGACGAGTGTTTCGGCAAAGACTGTATAGCGATACGAAGATTAAAAACAGCACCGGAATCCGTGCTAGGTAAGTCCAGGGATTGTCGAAGCCAAAATCTAGATCGAAAAACAGGGCAGTGAAGCTAAGCGTCCACAGTTTCAGCAGGTAATCAATGCCGGGGGAAAACTGCGTCCAATCGGTGGTGGCAAAGGCACGTTTGGCATTAACGGTCATTACTACTAGCCACGGCAGATAGAGGATGATTGCTCCGGCGATCGCGCCTGCAAATCCCGTCAAAGTGTTTTTGAGTGGTGAGCCTGCACTCTGAGCAACCCATGCATTCAATCCTACATAAGCCGCATGACCTATCAAGGTTAAGCCAAAAAATGGATGGGTATACAGCCCAATTGTGGCAGAGCCAGCATAGAGCGCCCAACAATGCCACAGCGGCGGCGGTTTGCGATAATGATGCGAATAGTTAGAGGGTGGGGCGTACGTCAAACGCAATGCTCGGAGCAACAAATAGCTGCTAACCACAACCATGAGCGTGAGTAAGCTATATTGCCGCGCGGTTTGGGCAAACAAAACATCAAAGGGCGACAGCGCCAACAAAGTTGTTGCCAGTAATGCAATCTCATGAGAGGCGAACAGTTCCCAGGCAAGCGCATACATGGCAGGCAGTGACAGCAGGCTAATCAACGCAGGCAGCGATCGCGTCACGGTTAACGGGCTACGAAATATCCACTCTAAGGGCGCTCCCAAGGCTTGCATCCAAAACCGCGTCATCAAAAAATACAGCGGCGGATGTTGAGGATCTTCCACTGCCAGCGATCGCAGCGTATCCAGCGGCGTACTTCCTGGCTTAATCCGCTGAAACTTTTGCAACTCAATAGCATCAATCACCCGATTTTGAAATAACTGGTCGTCAATTTCACCCCGTGTATAGCCTGCTGCCCTCAAGGACGTATAAGTTTCATCATGCCAGTAGACTTTGTGGTTCAAATTAACGAAGCGAAATACCACTCCAAGCGCTAGCAAAAAAACCAGCAGCCATTTGAGCCAAAGAGGAAAGCGAATTCGTTCAGAATGCGATCGCAAGGGGTTCAGCACAAATTAATCCTAATAAAGACCCGATTATCTGGCGTTGTTGCTAGTAGACCAGAATAAGGTACAACGAAGGTTCTACACCTGTGGCTCTAAAACTACATTCAGAATCAGCAACACTTGGCAAAAGACAGAGACAAAAGCGGTAAGAATGAACGGGTTAGATTAGGACTTACGCACCTGCCCCCTAAATCCCCCAATACTGGGGGACTTTGATCTCTAGCTCCCCCAGTATTGGGGGTTGGGGGGCAAATTTCGGTTGGTTTGCGTAAGTCCTGTAGATCAAGGTTCCGACGAAGACTGAGCGTCTGCCCTAGTTGAATTAGACGACGCACCTAAACCAAAAAGCTTTGGCAGAATTAATCCAGACTGCGCCTGATAGCTAGCAAACTCTGGATACCGCGCCAGGGATTGATCTTTCTTTCGCATATTGGGCACAAAAATAATGCTGACAAACGCTGACAAAATCAGCCACGGCAACCAATGACAGGCTAGCAATGCAAAGGAACTGTAGATCAAAATTTCGCCCAAGTAGTTGGTATTGCGACACTTTGCAAAAAAACCTTCCGTAATCAATCCAGGCTTATATTTCAAGGTGTAGTGCTTTTGAGCATCGCTAGTGTAATGCAAAAAGACTCCCACAATATTACAGGCGATCGCCCCAGCAACCAACGGCAAAGGCGGCACCACCCCGGAGCGAATCAATAAAAACGGCGCAACCCAATACAGCCCCAACAACAAAAAGGTAACCATCCCCATACCCAGAGTTATTTTCTGTTCCCACTGCCTGTCGGGATAAATCCGGTCTTTGAGCAGCCAAAGAATGCCATAAGTGCCATGCAGCGCTAGATAGACCCACGCACCCAACGTAAAATTTTGATATGCCACCATTAACCCCAGCACAAATATCGTAGTCAAACCCTTGTGCAAATTGGTCGCGTGTTTTAGCTGCATCTCGATCGCTCCGTTCTCTCTAAACAATAGCTTGATGCAGTTTATCTCAACCTACCTTACCTATAGCAGGTGATGGATTGGAGAAGCTAGGGTGTAAATGAACCAGGAAATTTCCTGAAACAGGCTGAAATTCTTTGATCTGTTTGAGGAATGCATACAGTGGGGGACAATATGGGAATTGAGCCAGCGATCGCGCACAGCGGCTCCCTCACGGGAAGCACGCCTCAAGCCGCTTGGTACGACCCCTTGGGGCGACGATTAGCCCTAGTGATTGGTGCGCCCAGCATGGCTCAGTTGCTGGGCAGTGCCTTTAACATTTGGTACAACTTCACCTACGTTCGCCCGTTGTTGAGCGCCGAGCAACTGTCGGTGTTTTTAGGCACCGTGGTGGTGTTTAATGCAGTGGTTTACCCCGTGGGAGCAGCCTTGTGGATTTGGACAGTCTTGGTTCTGCATCGTCCTTGCCAAAAGCTGCTGCACAATCAACCGATTTCAGCCGATCGCCTGCTCAAAGCCCGACAGCGCGTGATCAATTTGCCGTGGTGGGGCATGGCGATCGCGGGTAGCCTTTGGCTGTTCTGCATTCCAGTTTTTTTATTGACGCTCTCCCTGGCTCCGGGTACGCTTAACCCCCGCATCTGGTTTGATTTGCCCATCTCGTTCATCGTGGCAGCCCTGATTGCCACTACCCACAGCTTTTTCTCCATCGAACTGTTGACTCAGCAGTTGCTCTATCCGATTTTGTTTCAAGATGCGCGTCCGGCTCAGACTCCCGGCACTTTTCCCCTCAATTTGCGCTGGCGCTGGGTGTTTTTGGCATTTTGCGGCAGCATCTGCCCGATCGCCTCGCTGTTGTTGCTGGTGGTTGCGCCCCATACCTGTGAACAAAAAGATGCCTGGTTTGCGATCGCGGTTGGCACCTTGGGTATTCTTTTCAGCCTAACGAGCGCCTGGATGGTCAGCCAACTGGTGATCGAACCCATTAAAGAACTTCAGCGCGTGGCAACCGAAGTGGCAAACGGCAACCTAAAAGCCCGGATTACGTCCTTACGCGCCGATGAATTCGGACCTCTAATTGATGAAGTTAACTATCTAATTGAGGAACTTCAAGAAAAGCAGCACCTTCAAGAAACGTTTGGGCAGCACGTAGGCGAACAAGCCGCTATCCAAATATTGCAGCGTGACCCCAACCTGGGCGGCATTGAACAAGAACTGACCGTCGTATTTGCCGATTTGCGAAACTTTACCCGCCGCTGCTCCACCGAATCGCCACAAAACATTGTGATCCTGCTCAACCTGTTTCTCACCGAGATGGTGGAAATTGTGGAGCAACGTCACGGCGGCATGGTCAACAAGTTTTTGGGCGATGGCTTTATGGCGCTATTTGGGGTGGGCGAAAACCTGCCTGACCACGCAGAACAAGCCGTGACCGCCGCTCAAGAGATGCTGGTTAGCTTGCAAGGGATTAATCGCTACCTGGAACAGCAAGGATTAGCGCCTTTAGCCATGGGGGTGGGCATTCATACCGGAATTGCAGTGGTGGGGAGCATTGGCTCCAGTCGGCGGTTGGAATATACGGCGATCGGCAACACGATCAACATTGCGTCACGGGTGGAATCGTTGACTAAGGAGGTGGGGGAGCCGATTTTGCTGACGGATGCCACCCAACAAGCCCTGCCTGCAGGCTTTTTAACGGAAGCCTTGCCGCCTCATCCGGTTAAAGGACAGTCCAAACCGCTGAATATTTATCGAGTGAAAGGGTAAACAGAAGCGTCTGATGGGCAAGAGGTAAACAATTCTAGAACTATTAGAACCTGAAAGTAAGTCGGACAGTTCCAATCAAGATGTCATCATTAAAATTGCTTTGATTGGGAGCCGTAATCCAAGTTATTCCAGGCGTGATTGAAATATGGTCATTCAGTTGATATCGATAAAAGCCTTCAATATGCCAGGAGCGATCGCTGGGAATTCTCCGTTGATCAGTTCCTAAATAAGGTTCCACTCCAACGACTATCCCGCCCAGGTTTCCTTTCTTGCCTAAATCAGGAAAGGCTAGCGTTGCACCGTAATACCAAACATCTTGAGTCTTTCTTCCAAATTGGGGAATGCTGCCGCCTTCAGGAATAACGCCTGTATAGCCAAAAAAGCCACTGATAGCAAATCGCGGGCTAATTTTGAAAGATGTTTGAGCACCATAGGAATTAGTTGAGACGGCTCGATTGGCAAAGAAACGATTGGCGAGTGTAGTCCCAGTGAATGCTTGAGTCGTGCCTAAGTTAAATAGTGGGACTTCTCCAGGGTTGTAACTATGTACATAGGTCAGCCCAAACTGGAATTGGTCAGACGGAGAAATGGTTACTTGCCCTAAAGCAGCATAATTTCCATCAAATAATCCATTCTTTTGACTTGGAGAAAACGCATCTGGACCCGCTAAATATCCAGCACTGATTGCCAAAGCTTTGCTGAATTGATAGGTCAATCCAGCCCCCGCGCCCCCCCCAATCCGATAAATGGGGCTTTCTTGACCAAAGGCAGACAGAGCACCATTGCCGCCATCAAAGTCTTCCAGGTAGGGATTGAAGGTACTCCACACATAATCACTGTGAATTCCACCTGTGGCTACTACATAACCGTACAGACGATCGCCGACTGGAAACAGATAAGACAACCAGTCCACCTGAACAGCATTCCCAGTGTTCCCTCGAATATTAAATTGTTGAGTTCCTTCGGCAGTATTGCCTGGAGTCGTAAACCGTTGGGTATTAGCCGCTGCCAGCCGCACACGCAACACATCTCTGCCTGTAAAACTAGATTCCAGATTCAGCCGCACCCGAGTTTGAAACACAGGTTCATTGCGATTGCCCTGTCCAAACTCATCAGTCAGTGCAAAAATCGCTTCTCCAAACAGTTTTGTTGTGGTTGAAAATTGCTGTTTTTCCAGCGTTGCTGTACGAACTTCTAAAGCATTCACTTGACCGCGCAACGTTGCCAGTTCTGGGGCAAATTCTTCCATCAATTTTTTGATGGGTTCCAATTCTGCCTTCATAGCAAGGTCAGCAGTGTTAGCTGCAAGGAGTTCCTGAATCTTGTCAAGGCAAGCATTTAAGCCAGCCGCAAATTCGTAGCGCGTGAGAGCACGATTTCCTTTGAAAGGGCGATCGGGATAACCAGAAATACAGCCGTATCGCTCTACCAAGGATTGCAATGCCCCGTATGCCCAATCGGTTGGTTGAACATCCGAGAGTTGAGAAACTGAGGTGATTTGCTGCATAGCAAGGTTAGCTGGCTCTTCACTGGCAATCGCTATGATTGGAATACCAGCAATCCCGACAATCATTAAACTAAGCACCAACCCGTTTAATCGGATTAACATCCTCTCACTCCTCGCATCAGATTCAAGCTTGGAATCAAACATATTCTCCAAAATTAACAAGTACAGTCTATTAGCCAAACTGCTTATTTCAGGATGTTACAGAGACCAAAACTTACAATGGAATATCTGTAATGCTTAATCGTAGAGTGTCAAGCTTTTCTTTAAGCTCATTAATATCCCTGCCTGACTCAAACATTAGTATCAGCAACTTTCCATTTTTAACTTGTGGTTTTAGAGCAGGGCATAAGTCTAATGTGGCGAGTTGATTTTCTTGCCTGGGTTTAACTACTGCAAAAATAGCTGGATGCTTCTCACCCTTTTTCGTCGTTACAAAATCAGTAGTTAAGGTATCAAGAATACGACAGTTATAAGCTTGCTGAAATCGTTTGGCAATTGCTTGACAACGCTCGAACGGAACAGACGTAGAGCGCACTAGTGGAATGCGACATCGCTTGCTTTCAATGAAGAGGGTTTCAACACTATTTGCATTACCATCTGGACTACAAATAAAGTCTACAACGGTAGTCTGTCGGGCTGACTTACCAGGACATCCTTCAGCTAATCCGCCTTCACTAAACGCAAATTGGCTTAGAAAAATGAGGCTGCTCGAAATGAGTGTTTCCGATATGCGATTAAAGCTCAAGAATGTAAAGTTCATGACGTTGCTTCTGTAATTTGAAAAGAATTGAGAATGCTGTCTCTTATACACATCTGACGCTGCCGACGAATAGAGAGGTGTAGA
>ENA-ORBV01001806-ORBV01001806.1-microbial-mat-metagenome-genome-assembly--contig:-NODE-1806-length-46822-cov-12.323607_pt1 | contig 46822 bp, 32 predicted proteins | sample MGYA00237777_ERZ505514 | MGnify/ENA primary metagenome ERZ505514 (study PRJEB26160, sample SAMN06269048) | microbial mat metagenome | isolation source: Oligotrophic lake microbial mat | place... | reverse complement strand
TCATTGCGCGAGGCGCCCACGTCGAGCACGTCGAACATGAGCGACTCGGGGAAAAACTCAAGCAGGCTCCACATCCGGCGATCCTACCCGCCATTGATCCCCGCCGCGAACATTGAGGCGTGCGCCTTCACTCGGCCTTGATGTTAGCTTCCTTTACGACCCTGCCCCACTTGGCATAGTCGGCCCTGACCTTCTCGACCGTCTGCGCCGGCGTGAGGATCTCGGTATCGCAGCCGGTGGCGTTGAGCGAGTCGCGCATCTGCTTGTCGCCGCTGGCGGTTGCTAGCACCTGCGCGATTTTCGAAACCACCTCCTGTGGCAGCCCCGCTGGCCCCACGAGCCCAAACCAGCTCGTCGATTCGAAACCCTTGAGCCCGAGCTCGTCCGTCGTGGGTACGTCCGGGAATGCGGCCGAGCGCTTGATTGAGGTCACCGCCAGCGGCCTGATCTTGCCGCTTTTCACCGCGCCGACGATTGGGGCCAGCGAGGAGAACAGCATCGGTACCTGGCCGCCCATGAGGTCGGTCATCGCCGGCCCGCCCCCCTTGTACGGCACGTGGAGGAGCTTGGCGCCCGTGACGCCCTTGAAGTACTCGCCCGAGAGGTGGTGCGGCCCGCCGACACCCGAGGTGCCGTAGCTCCATTTGTCCGGGTCGCTTTTCGACATCGCGATCACGTCGCTCATGCTCTTGAACGGCGTTGCATGATGGACCACCAGCATGCTGCCGCTCCCGCACACGTGGCCCAGGTGCGTGAACGACGTGAGGCTGTTGTAACCCACCTTCTGCACGTGCGGCGCGATCGTCAACGGGCCGTTGTCGGCGTAGTAGAGCGTGTAGCCATCGGGGGGGGCCCTGGCGATGAACTCCATCGCGATCCCGCCAGCAGTACCGGGCTTGTATTCGATGATGATCGGTTGGCCGAGGAGCGGCTCGATCGCACGCACCAGCGGACGCAAACCGGCATCAGCGGCGCCTCCCGTGGTGTAGCCGACGATGATGCGGACGGGCTTGTTGGGGTACGACTGGGCTTGGAGCGATGGCGCGTATGCGGCGGCAACCGCGAGGATCGCGGCGGTGAGGCGGGTCAGCATTGTCTTGTCTCCGGAAACGGCCGCCTATGTTGGGGCCTCGCGGCGATTCTACCCGGCAATGCCTCCGGCGCAGGATTCGACGAAACGTTTGCCGCGGATGCGACTACGCGATCCGATCGACCGCGAAACTCTCGGGCGGCAACCCCTGCCGAACGCGATCATGCATGCGCAGGTAGGCCGCTTCGATATGGCGCCGGTACCGGTCCGTATCGAACAAGGCGCACGTCCCGCGAATGCGCGCCAGGCGTCCGCGCAGGTCCCCGAGCAGATCGGGGTCGGTCGCCAGGCGCAGTGCCATCGCTTCGTAGTCCGCCGGGCTGTGCGTGACGAGTTCCGGAACGCCGCTGGCATGCAGCAGGCTTCCCGCCACTCTTCCGGCGAAAGTCGATCCCATGCAGGTGAGCAGCGGCAGCCCTGTCCAGAGCGAGTCGCTCGCGGTGGTGTGGGCGTTATAAGGCAAGGTATCGAGAAACAGGTCGGCCAGCCGATGCCGCGCAAGGTGGTCCGCGACCGGCACGCGAGCGGCGAAAACGATGCGGTTCGGGGCAACTCCTCGCGCTTGAGCCTCCACGCGCAAGTTGCGCCCCGCCATATCGTTGTCCTCCAGCAGCCATAGCACGCTCCGCTCGACCTTCGCGAGCAGGCGCATCCAGATTTCAAAGACCGCAGGCGTGATCTTGAAATTGTTGTTGAAGCAGCAGAACACGAAGCCTGCAGGCGGCAAGCCGGCCTGGGCTCTCGTGAGCATGAGCGGCGCGATTGCGCGCGTGCGGTCGTTCACCTGGTAGGCATCCGGCAGGCGCACCACCTTCTCCGCGTAGAAGCTTTCCTGTCCTGCGGGGATCACGTGCGGATCGGCAATGAGGTAGTCGATGTAGTCCGCCCCCATCGTGCCCGGAAAGCCGAGGTAGTTGACCTGGACGGGCGCGCCGCGCTGCGCGAAGACACCGGCCCGATTGCCCTGGCTGAACCCGTTGAGGTCGATGGCGATGTCGATTTCCAGGCTCGCCAGCATCGCCGCAACCTCCCGGTCGCTGCGGCCGCGTGCGTCGATGAAACGCTCGAAGCCGCGCTGGAACCGCTCCCGCACCGCGCTCGGGGTGTCCGGCCCGAACGACACGCCGAAGACCTCGAACCGGGACCGGTCGTGGATCTCGAGCAGCTCCGGGATCAGGCAGGACAGCGCATGGGCGTAAAAATCGGCCGACAGGTAGGCGATCCGGATCCGGTCGTGCCGATAGCGCGCGCCCTTCCACACCGGCTCGTGCGCCACAGGGCATCGGTCGGCCACCCATGTGCGTGCGCACTGCAGTTGCGCGGCGGCCGAATTCGAGACCGTGAGGAACGGAAAAGGCGTGTCGACCCGCTGTCCCGTGCCGACCCCTGCCTCGATTCCCGCGGCGATCGCGGCGTATCCGGCCCAGTCGCAGCACTGCAGCTTCGAGTCGAGCAGGTACCCCGGCGCCCAGGAAAACTCCGGGTCGATCTCCATGACGCGCGCAAATGCGCTGGCGGCCTCTTCCGGCCGCTTCAGGTCGCGCAATGCCATGCCGCGATTGAAGTGCGCGAAAGCGCTGGCCCTATCCTGCAGCAAGGCACGGTCGAGGTCGGCCAGTGCCTCGGCCGGCCTGTTCAACTCGACCAAGGCGGCCCCGCGATTCCAAAGCGCGGCGACAGCGTCCGGCTGCAGCGCGAGCGCCCGGTCGAAGCTTGCGACCGCCGCCTCGAGCATGCGCATCCAGAACAGCACGACGCCCCGCATCAAGTGGGCTTCGAAATACGCCGCATTGAGCGACAGCGCCAGGTCGAAGCTGGCGAGCGCGTCCTCGAAGCGTCGCAGGTCGGCCAGTGCAATGCCCCGGCGCAAGAGCGCCTCCAGATTGCCGGGCCGGATTGCAAGCGCCCGGTCGTAGCTTGTGAGCGCCTCGTCGTAGCGCTTGAGTTCGCGCAGCGCATTGCCGCGATTAAGGCAGGTTTCGGCGCCCTCCGGGTTGATCGCCAGCGCGCGGTCATAGCTTTCGATCGCATCCGCCTGACGCCCGAGCCCCTGAAGTACGAGGCCGGCATTCGCGTGCGCCGCCGATTGGCCGGGGTCCTGCGCAAGCGCGCGTCGGATCAGTTCCAGCGCCTCGGCGTGCCTGCCGCACTGGTGCAGCAATACTCCCCGGAAATGCAGCGCATCGAAGTGATCCGGGGCCGCCTCGAGCAACGCCTGGTACAACGCGTCAGCCTCGGCGAGCCGCCCGCCCCGGTGATGCCCGAACGCCTGGTCGAACCTCGCCTGGATCGCCGAGTCGTCTTGCGGGATCGACACCCGGCCCCCTACTCCCGCCCCGCGTACGGATTCCTTCCCGTCCTGAACTCGATCCGCATCGGCGTTCCCTCCAGCGCGAACTGCGTCCGGAACACGCCTTCGAGGTAGCGCTTGTAGGTGTCCGGCACGTGGTCGAGCTGGTTGCCGTGGATGATGATGGTCGGCGGGTTCTGCCCGCCCTGGTGCGCGTAGCGCAGCTTGGGCCTGCTGACGCCCCTTCTCGGCGGATTCTGCTTCTCGACCGCGGCGATCAGCGCGCGCGTGAGCTTGGGCGTCGGCAGCTTGATCATTGCCGCGACATACGCCTTGTCCACCGCGGTCATGATGTCGCCGAGCCCTTTCTTGTTGCGGGCCGAGACGTACAGGGTCTTCGCGAAACCGAGGAAGCCCACTTTCCATCCCAGCTCGGCCTTGATGCGGTCGCGCTGCTCGGCGTTAGCCGCGTCCCACTTGTTGACGGCGACGACCACCGCGCGACCCTTCTCGAGGATGTAGCCGGCGACGTGCTGGTCATGCTCGGTGATGCCGTCGACCGCGTCGATCACGAAGATCGCGACGTTGGCGCGGTCGATCGCCTGCAGGGTCTTGATGACCGAGAACTGCTCGACGTTCTCGCCCTGCTTGCCGCGCTTTCGCAGGCCCGCGGTGTCGACCAGCGTGTAGCGCTTGCCGTTGCGCTCGAATGGCACGTCGATCGGATCGATCGTGGTGCCGGGCTTGTCGAAGGCGATGACGCGCTCCTCGCCGACAAGGGAATTCACGAGGGTCGACTTGCCGACGTTCGGTCGTCCGACGATGGCCACGCGCGGCCAGCGCCCCTCCTCGTTGTCCTCGTCATCCTCGTCCTCGGGGAATTCACTCAGCACCTCGTCGATGAGGTGGCGAACGCCCTCCCCGTGCGCGGCCGAGATCGATACCGGCAGGCCGAGCCCCAGTTCCTGGAAGTCCGCTGCCGCGGAATCCGGCTGCAGGCCTTCGGACTTGTTGACCGCGATCCACATGCGCGGCTTGAGCTTGCGCAGCTCCTCCGCGATTCGCCTGTCGTCCGGCGTGAGGCCCGCGCGCGCGTCGGTGACGAAGATGACGGCGTCGGCCTCGGCAATCGCCTGCTTGGTCTGCTTCGCCATCTCGGCGAAGATGCCCTCGGTGGTTTTCGGCTCGAGGCCGCCGGTGTCCACCACGAGGTAGGGCCGCGAGCCCACCACGCCGTCGCCGTAGTGCCGATCGCGCGTCACGCCGGGCACATCGACGACGATTGCGTCGCGCGTGCGCGTGAGGCGGTTGAAGAGCGTGCTCTTCCCGACGTTCGGCCGGCCTGCGATGACTACAACTGGCTTCATTGGACGCTAGCTCTTATTGGCATTCGCCCTGAACGAAGTCAGAGCGAAAGCAGATATAACCCGCCGTTGAGGGTCTGGACGAGCACGCCGTTGGCCAGCCGGATCGGCGCAGCGCGGATCTTGCCGCCGTCGGTGACCGCGCGGCCCACGAAGGCGCCCGAATCGCGCGCGACGTAGTGCACGATGCCCTGCAGGTCGCCGAACACGACTTCGCTGCCGGCGGCCTGCGCCAGCGTGAGCTCGCGATTCGCGAGGCGGTCCTGCTTCCAGACGCTGCGGCCGTTGGTGCGGTCCAGCGAATGCACCGCGCCTTTCTCGTCTGCGACATAGGCGTAGCGCGCATCGACGCTCATGCCGTTGAGCGTCGACATGTCGCGTGCCCAGACCTGGTTGCCGGTGGCCCATTCGTAGCAGGCGGCGCGCCCCTGGTAGGACGCGGCGCAGACTTCGCGTCCCGCAATGGCCGGGTCGCCGCTCAAGTCGGAGACACGCTCGAGTTCGGTTGCACCCTTGGGCTGCGACACGGTGACCTCCCAGCGCAACGCGCCCGTTTCGAGCTGGAGCGCCACCATCTTGCCGCCCGAGAAGCCCGCGAAGATCGTGCCTTCGTGGATGGTCATGCCGGCGGGCGAGCGCACGATCAGCGAGGCTGCGGCGCGCTGGTAAACCCACTTGCGCTTGCCGTCCGTGGCATCGAAGGCAAAGATCCGGCTGTCGGAGGTGCGCGCAAGGACCGTGCTGCCGGCGACTTTCGGGGCCGCCAGGACTTCGGACGAAACGCGCGCCCGCCAGCGCAGGGTGCCCTTTTCGGCATCGAGCACAATGAGCTCGCCCTTGTCCGTGCCGACCGCAACGATCTTCCCGTCCGTGCCTACGCCGCCCGAGAGCGGCGCACCCGCGGAAACCTTCCAGATCAGGTTGCCGGTGGCCGCGTCGAGGCGCGTCACGTTGCCGTCGCGCGCGGCGGCGTAGACGCTTGCGCCGACCACGGCGGGCGTGAAGACGAAGATCCCGGCCGGGCCGACGTTGACCTGCCAGAGCGTGCGCACGGGCTGCGGATTCGAAAGGGGCGGCAGCTCGGCCGGCTTTGCCCCCGTGGGCGTGGACTTGAACCAGTCGACCGGGTTGAGGCTCGGCATGCTGGGCATGCTCGAGCAGCCCGCAGCTGCCAGCGCGACCGCTGTCGCCGCCAATACTCCAAGGAGGCGCACGTTCAGCCTCCGAGCGCGTCGAGGCGCATCTGGATGCCGTCCTGCACGGAGCGGTTCTTGGTGCCCGCCTTCTCCAGCGCGAACTTGTAGGCCGTGCGCGCATCGGCGGCCTGCCCCTTGGCGACGAGGATGTCGCCGCGCAGGGTGGCGAACTGCGCCTCGAAAGCGGCGCCATGGGTGGCCTGCAGCTGCTTGAGCGCCTCGTCGTAGGCCTTCTCGTCCAGCAGCACGTTGGCCAGGCGCAGGCGCGCCACATCGCGGAATTCGTCCGACTTGGTGTTGTCGATCACCCACTGCAGCTGGGCCTTGGCCGTCTTGAGGTCGTTCTTGTCGAAGAAGAACCTGGCCGAGATCAGCGCGCCCATCGAGGCATACAGCGTGCGCGGATACTTCTCGAGCAGCTCGCCGCTCGAGTCGCGCACGGCCTTGGCGTCCGCGCCCTGGGTGGCTTTCGAGAGCGTCTCGTAGACGTTGCTGGCCCCGCCGGCCTGCTGCGCCTGCCAGTAGCGCCATCCCTGCCAGCCGGTCAGCAGCAACGCCGTGAGCAGCAGCGCCGTGACGATCGCGTTTGCGTAAGTCGCCCACCATGACTTCAGTTGCGCGAGCTGTTCCTGTTCTTCGAGATCTAGGTGTGCCATTGCCTGTCCAATGAAATTACTGCGTGGTTTCTTTGAGAGCGCTGCCGAAAGCCGCGACAAGCTCGTCGCGGCGGATTTTTTGCTGGGGCGCGTCGCGTCGCAGGTACTTGAGCGTCAGCTCACCCGCGCGCACTTCGTCCTCGCCGACGATGAGCGCGATCAGCGCGCCGCTGCCGTCGGCCTTCTTCATCTGCGACTTGAAGCTGCCGCCGCCCGCGTGCTGCACGACCGCGTGACCCGCGGCGCGCAACGCCTGCGCTGCCAGGAGCGCGGTCTCGAGGGCGCCCTCGCCCTGGTGGATCAGGTAGGCCTCGGGTCCGCGGGGCGCGGGCACTCGCCCGGCGTCCTGCCAGAGCGCGATGAGCCTTTCCATGCCGGCCGCGAATCCCACTGCAGGGGTGGGCTTGCCGCCGATCTGCTCGAACAGGCCGTCGTACCTTCCACCGGCGCATACGGTGCCCTGCGCGCCGAGCTTGTCGGTGATCCATTCGAAAACGGTGAGGTTGTAGTAGTCGAGGCCGCGCACCAGCCGCGTGTTGATGCCGAAAGTCACCCCGGCTGCAGTAAGCAACTTCTTGAGCCCGTCGAAATGCGCAAGCGACGCCTCGCCGAGAAAATTCATGAGCACCGGCGCGTCGCGGGTTGCGTCCTGCACCACCGGGTTCTTCGAATCGAGCACGCGCAGCGGGTTGGTGTGCAGGCGGCGCTTCGCGTCGGCGTCCAGCGAATCCGTTTTCGTCTCGAGGTACCGGATGAGTTCCGTGCGATGGCGCGCGCGCTCTTCGGTCGAGCCGATCGAGTTGATCTCCAGGCGGATGCCCTCGAGGCCCAGCTCTTTCCAAAGCGCGGCGCACATCACGATGAGCTCCGCATCCACGTCCGGCCCGCCGAACCCGAGCGCCTCGGCGCCGAACTGGTGGAACTGGCGATAGCGGCCTTTCTGCGGGCGCTCGTGGCGGTACATCGGGCCGGCGTACCAGAGGCGCAGCGGGCCGTTGTACGTGAGGCTGTGCTCGATCGCGGCGCGCACCGTCGACGCAGTGGCCTCCGGCCGCAGCGTGAGCTGCTCGCCGTTGAGCTCGTCGGTGAAGGTGTACATCTCCTTCTCGACGATGTCGGTGACTTCGCCGATCGCGCGCTTGAACAGGCCCGTGTGCTCGAGCAGCGGCGTGCGGATGTTGCGGTAGCCGTGGCGGAACATCGTGCCGCGCACGATCTCCTCGAACGCGAGCCACCCATGCGCCTCGTCTGGCAAAACGTCGTTCATGCCACGGATGGCCTGCAGGGTCGTGGCCATCGCTAGGCTGCTTTGATCGGGATGTGCCTGGGCGCCGGGGCGCGCTTGCGCACGGCGCCGGCCGTGTAGTTGCTCTGGACGTAGTCCGCGACGAGGGCCTGGAATTCCTCTGCGATGCGCTCGCCCTTGAGCGTCACGGTCTTCTCGCCGTCGACGTAGACCGGCGCGACCGGGACTTCGTTCGTGCCCGGCAGGCTGATGCCGATGTCGGCATGCTTCGATTCGCCCGGGCCGTTGACGACACAACCCATGACGGCGACTTTCATGTCTTCCACGCCGGGATGGGAGGCCTTCCACACGGGCATTTGCACACGCAGGTAGCCCTGGATCTTGTCGGCCAGTTCCTGGAAATAGGTGCTCGTGGTGCGACCGCAGCCCGGGCAGGCGGTCACCAGCGGCGTGAAGCTGCGCAGGCCCATCGTCTGCAGCAGTTCCTGCGCGACGATGACTTCCTTGGTGCGCTCGCCATTGGGCTCGGGCGTGAGGCTCACGCGGATCGTGTCGCCGATGCCTTCCTGCAGCAGCACGCCCATCGCCGCGACGGAGGCGACAATGCCTTTGGAGCCCATTCCCGCTTCCGTGAGGCCGAGATGCAGCGCGTAGTCGCAGCGGCGCGCAAGCTCGCGATACACAGCGATGAGGTCCTGCACGCCGCTCACCTTGCACGAGATCACGATGCGTTCCGCGGGGAGCCCCCATTGCACGGCCTGCGCGGCGGACTCGAGGGCGGAGGCGATCAGCGCCTCGCGCATGATTTCGGTTGCGCCCAGCGGCGCAGCGCGGCGCCCGTTCTCGTCCATCATGCGCGCGAGCAGCTCGGGGTCGAGCGACCCCCAGTTCACGCCGATGCGCACGGGCTTTGCGTAGCGGCAAGCCGCCTCGATCATGGTCGAGAACTGGTCGTCGCGCTTCTTGCCGTGCCCGACGTTGCCGGGATTGATGCGGTACTTGGCCAGCGCCTCGGCGCATTCCGGATACTGCTTGAGCAGCCGGTGGCCGTTGAAATGGAAGTCGCCGGCGAGCGGCACGTTGCAGCCCATCGCATCTAGCTTGTCGCGAATGGTGGCGACCTGCGCCGCGGCCTCGGGCGAATTCACCGTGATACGCACGATCTCCGAGCCCGCGCGCGCGAGATCGGACACCTGCCGCACCGTGGCTTCGGCGTCCGCGGTATCGGTGTTGGTCATCGATTGCACGACGATCGGCGCGTCGCCGCCAATGAAGACGCCGCCCTTGTCGATTTCGCCGATCAGGACCTGGCGGGAGTTTCTACGCTGTAGTGCGGCCATCTCGAGCCCTACTTCAGCGTCAACCGCGCAACGTCGACCTTGAAATGCGGCTTGAGGTCGACGGGCTGGTCGTTATAGGTGACCTGCACGCTCGGCGCATTGCCGATCGTGAGCTGGAACGGCGGGTCGCCGTCCACTGTCTTTTCGGAGCCCGCGGCGTTCAACTGCGCCAGCAGCGTGCCGTTGCGGCCCTTGATCTCGACCCAGGAGTCCTTCTGGAAGCGCAGCACGATGCGTCCCTTGCCCGGAGCCAGGGGCGGACTCGCCGCGGCAGTAGCGACATCGGTGCGCGCAGTGGTTTCGGGCACCGGCGCGGGCCCGGCGCTAGCCAGGGTAGTGGCCTTGGGATCAGGGGGTTGCGCCGCGCCCGGCGCAAACGCGGGCGCTCCCGGCACGGCCGGCGTTGCGGCCGGAACAACCGGTTGCGTAGAAGGCTGGACGGGCGTTGCCTGGCCTGCGGGTGCTACGAACGCGAGCGTCGAAGGCGTGTCGTTGTCCTGGTACCACTCGAAGGCGAAGAACACGGCGGCCGCCAGCACCACGACGGAAAGCGTCGTGTAGACGAGGTTGATATGCCGGCCGCCTTCGGCAAACGGCACCGGCGCGCGCAGCGACACGGCTTGTTCTGTCGCCACCTGCGGCATGCCGCCCGGTCCAAGCTGCGCGAGGAACGGGGTGGGATCGATCTTCAGGAGCTTCGAATAGCTGCGCAGCATGCCTCGCGCAAACGTGCGTCCCGGCAGCTTTTCGAACTCGCCGGCTTCGAGGGCGTCGATGAAGCGCGGCGCGAACTTGAGCTGGTTGGCCACGTCTTCGCGGGTCAGGCCCATCTCGGTCCGGCGCCTGGCATAGATGGCGATGGACGCTTCCTCGGGTGCGCCGCGCTGCGCGAGCACGTCGTGGCTACCGGCGGCGCTGGTGTCCGGCGGGAGTCCGCTGTCGGAGGGCTGTGTCATGCGCCGGGCTCAGTCGCCGTCCTAGTCATACTCGCCGCGCTGCATCTGCTGGTATTCGCGCGAGCTGGGGAACCGCCGGCGAAGCTGATTGGCGTAGCTGTTCTCGGCGTTCTTGTCGCCGATCTTGCGCTCGATGCGGATGCCCAGCCACAGGCCTTCGGCGCCGGGCTCGACGATCCTGTTGTAGCGGGTGATCAGCCTGCGCGCCTCGGGCAGGTCGCCGGTACGGTAACTGATAACCGCCAGCTTGAGGAGCGCGTTCGGCTCGTCCGGGTCGAGCTTGAGCGCGCGGCCGAAGTAGTCGGCCGCATCCTTGAGGTTGTCCTTTTGCAGCGCGCATTGCCCTGCCGCCGAGTACGATTTCCACGGCGTCGGGTAGAGCGGATTGCGCACGGCCTGCAGGAAATAACGCGCGGATTCGGCTTCCTTGCCCGTCTGGCAAAGGAACCAGCCGTAGTTATGGTTGATGTCCGGGTCGTTCGGGGCCGAACGCAGCGCGCGCTCGAAGCTCTGCTGGGCCAGCTGGTTTTCGCGCAGGTTCATGTACACGAGGCCGAGCATGCCGTGCGCGGGTGCGTAGGTGGCGTCCGCGGCCGTGGCGACGCGCAGCACTTCGAGCGCAACGCCGAGGTTGCCGCGCTCGAAATACAGCGAGGCCAGTTCCGTGTTCGCGCGCGCGCGCGCGCGGCCCTCGCCTGCTTCGGAGATGTCGCTGGTCGACTGGCCGAGTTGGGGCTCGGTCGGCCCGGGCGCAGTGGCGCAGCCCGCGATCACCGCCGATACAAGCAGAGCCATCAGCCGCAAATGCTTCATGCACGAACCTCCTTGACTGGCACATCGATCTTGCGCGTGCGGCGCGTACGGTCGGCCACGTTCCCGGCCAGCTGGCCGCAGGCCGCGTCGATCGCTTCGCCGCGGGTCTTGCGCGTGGTCACCGTGATGTCGGCACGCTGCAGGATTTCCGCAAAGCGGCGGATACGCTCCGCCCCGGAACGACCATAGCCCGAATTCGGGAAAGGGTTGAAAGGGATCAGGTTGAACTTGCACTTGACCTGCCGCGACAGCGCGACAAGCTCATGCGCATGCCGGTCGGAATCGTTGACGCCCTCGAGCATGACGTATTCGAAGGTCACAAAATCGCGCGGCGCCCTGTCGAGATAGCGGTTGCACGCCGCGATCAGGTCCTTGATCGGGTATTTCCTGTTGACCGGCACGAGCTGGTCGCGAAGCGCGTCGTTCGACGCATGCAGCGAAACAGCCAGCGCGACCGGGCACTCCTCTGCCAGCCTGTCCATGCCGGGAACCACGCCCGAGGTCGAAACCGTGACCCGCCGGCGCGAAAGGCCGTAGGCGTTGTCGTCCAGCATGAGGCGCAGCGCGGGAATCACGTTATCCAGGTTCAGCAGCGGCTCGCCCATACCCATCATGACCACATTCGTGACGATTCGCCGAGGAACGAGTTCAGCGCACGCTTCGCTCCCCGAACCCAGTTCGCGGCGCGCAACCCAGAGCTGTCCGATGATTTCGGCCGTGGTCAGGTTGCGATTGAAACCCTGCTTGCCGGTCGAACAGAAAGAGCAATCGAGCACGCACCCGGCCTGGCTCGAAATGCAGAGCGTGCCGCGGCGTGTCTGGGGAATAAAGACCGACTCCACCGAATTGGCGCCATCGACCTTGATGAGCCACTTGCGCGTCCCGTCCCCGGACACGCTGTCGCCCACGACCTGCGGAGGCTCGACGCACGCGGAGGTGGAGAGCTTTTCGCGCAGGGACCTGGCCACATCCGTCATCGCCCCGAAATCGGCCACGCCGCGCTGGTGAATCCAGCGCAGCACCTGCGTGGCGCGAAAAGCCTTCTCGCCCAGGTCCGCGAAATGCCGCTGCAGCGCAGCCGGTTCGAGGTCGAGGAGGTTCGATTTCTTCATAAGGGGGTACGGGGGAAACCGCCGTAAGGTTTCCCTTGTTACCGACTATAGACTTCGCTCGCGGCGAAGAAGTAGGCGATTTCGACTTTGGCCGTTTCCGACGCGTCGGAACCGTGCACAGCGTTGGCGTCGATCGAATCGGCGAAATCGGCGCGGATCGTGCCCTTGTCGGCCTTCTTCGGGTCGGTCGCCCCCATGAGCTCACGATTCTTGGCGATGGCGTTCTCGCCTTCGAGCGCCTGTACGACCACCGGCCCGGAAATCATGAATTCGACGAGGTCCTTGAAGAAAGGCCGCTCACGGTGGACCGCGTAAAAACCTTCGGCCTCGGCGCGCGACAGGTGCTTCATGCGCATGGCGATGACCTTGAGGCCTGCCTGCTCGAACCGGGCGACGATCTGCCCGACGGCGTTCTTTTTGACTGCGTCGGGCTTGATGATGGAAAGCGTACGTTCAACTGCCATGTTCTGCTGCTCCGTAAGCTGGGTAAGGAAACCCGTAATTCTAGCACGAAGCGATGGGAGTTTCGTAAAAACAAAGGCTTGCGCTAGCCCTTGGGCGGGCCGGCGGGGGCTTCGCGGGGGCCACGCAGCCACTCCGGAACGAGCCCGGCGCGGGCCTTGGCCGCCCGGTAGCCGGCCGCGATTCCGAGGCCCGGCACCCAGACCAGTTCATCTCCGCTATACACCAGCGGCAAGCGGTCCCGCTCCCAAGGCGGGATGCCCGATTCCTGGAAGAGGTTCTTCAGCGTGCGGCTCGGACGGTTGGCCGCCAGGCGCAGGCGCTCGCCGCCCTGGCGCGCGCGGATCGTCACCGGCTGCGCATTCAGTTTTGCGGCGTCGATGCCTGCGCCTTTGGATGGGTGGAAAACAACTTCGCCTTCAAAGGAGGCGGGGATTTGCAGCGCGAGCTCGTCGCGATAGCGGCGCAACACCTTGCCGTCGTGGAGGATCTCGACATTCGCCCCGCCCCCCAGCACCTGCCGCAGCATCTCGTCCAGCCGGCGCGCATCCGGCGCGCGCGCGCCTCCTGCACGCAGGAAATCGCGCAACAGCAGGCGTGCCCTGGCCTTGGTCGCCTCACGCAACCGTTCCACCGGCAACCGATCGATTGCGTTTACAGCGAGCATCGCTTCGGCCTCGCCGAAATGCGACGCAGCGCGCGCAAGGCTTTCGCGCCAGCGCGGGTAGCGCGCGGCGAGGATCGGCGCGACGTTTCTCCGCAGCCAGTTTCTCGACAGCGATTCGTCCGCGTTGCTTTCGTCTTCATCCCAATGCAGGCGATTGGCAATCGCATAAGCGACGATTGCTTCGCGCGGGACGCCGAGGAGCGGGCGCAAGGCGCGTGGCGCGTCCTCGCGATCCGGACTGTCCTCGAGCGTTGGCAGCTCACCGACTTCGGGCATCGCCGCCGCGCCCCGCAGGCCTGCCCCGCGCAGCAGGTTCATGAGGACCGTTTCGGCTTGGTCGTCGACCTGGTGAGCCAGCGCGACGAAGTCCGCGCGTGAAGTAGCAAGCGCTGCGTAACGCGCGGTGCGCGCGGCCGACTCGAGGCCGTGCTTGCGCCGTGTAGGCACCTTGACGCGCTTCACGGTGAGCGGAACGCGAAGACGGCTGCACAGCGTGCGGCAATTGCGCTCCCACCGGTAGGCGCTCGGGCTCAGGCCGTGATTGACGTGCAGGGCCGTCAGTGTGAGCCCGGATTGCCTCGCAATCGCTGTGAGGCCGTGCAGCAACACCACGGAGTCGACGCCGCCCGAGAGCGCTGCGCAGATCGAAGTTTCGCGTGCCGAGGTGCGCTCGAGCGACGCGGACAACGCGCGATGGATCTGCTGGACAGTGGCGGAACCGGCCGGCCGGCCGGATGCCTTCACCGGCAACGGCTTGACGCGCATTGGACTACTTCGCGCCGGTTTCCTTGAACTTGCCATAGCCCATGAGGCGCTCGAGGCGTTCTTCCACGAGCAGGGCGGGCTTTTTCGCCTGGAGCTGCCTGAGCGCCTCGGCCAGCGTTTTCCTCAGCGCCTGCGCAGCCGCTTCCGGGTCGCGATGCGCGCCGCCGAGCGGCTCGTTGACGATCTTGTCCACCACGCCGAGCGTCTTCAGCCGGCTGGCGGTAATGCCGAGGGTCTCCGCGGCCTCCGGCGCCATCTCCGCGCTCTTCCAGAGGATGGACGCGCAGCCTTCCGGCGAAATCACCGAATAGGTCGAGTACTGCATCATGATCGTGATGTCGCCGACTGCGATCGCAAGCGCGCCGCCCGAGCCGCCCTCGCCGATCACCGTGCAGATCAGAGGCACTCTCAACGAGGCCATTGCGTAAAGGTTGCGGCCAATGGCTTCCGATTGCCCGCGCTCTTCCGCATCGATGCCCGGATAGGCGCCGGGCGTATCGACGAAGGTAAACACCGGCAGCTTGAATTTCTCCGCGAGCTTCATCAGGCGCAGCGCCTTGCGATAGCCCTCGGGCTTGGGCATGCCGAAGTTGCGCGCGATCTTTTCCTTGGTGTCGCGGCCTTTCTGGTGGCCGATCACCATGCACGACTGGCCGTTGAACCGCGCAAGGCCGCCCACGATCGACTGGTCGTCGGCGAACAGGCGGTCGCCATGCAGTTCCTCGAAACCGGTGAACAGCATGTTCACGTAGTCGAGCGTGTAAGGCCGCTGCGGATGGCGCGCCACCTGGGCGACCTGCCAGGGCGTGAGCTTGGCGTAGATCTCCTTGGTGAGGACCTGGCTCTTTTTCTGCAGCCGCGCGATCTCTTCGGAGATGTCGACGGCGGAGTCGTCCTGCACGAAGCGCAGCTCGTCGATGCGCGTCTCGAGCTCCGCGATCGGCTGCTCGAACTCCAGGAAGGTGGTCTTGCTGGCGGGCGGCGGCATGGACGCGATTTTACGCTAGCGGGAAAATCCTGACCGGATCAGCCGCTTTGCAGATTTTGATTTCCCCAAGTCTCGTACTTTTGAGCGTTCGATGCGTTGCGCGTACGCGCAACCACTTGGATGCTCAAAAGTACGAGATCCGCTCAACCCAAAAAGAATACTGCCCCAGGGACCGCTGCTCCCCTTCCCCCGCCCCGCCCCGCCTCAATACTCCACCGGCACCGGATCGAGACTGCGCCACAAATACCACGTAGCCACCGACCGCCACGGACGCCACGCCTCCCCATGCTCGCGCAATCGGTCGAGGGGAATTTTCTCGTCGTTGTAGTAGTGCAGGTGGACGGCCTTCTGGAGGCCGAGGTCCGCGACGGGAAAGACGTCCGGGCGCAGCAGGTTGAACATGAGGAACATCTCCGCGGTCCAGCGGCCGATGCCGCGCACCTGGATCAGCTCTTCGATCACGTCCTCGTCGCCCATCTCCGGCCACCGGTGCGGGTGGATCGACCCCTCGGCGAAATGGCGCGCGAGATCGACGATGTACTCGACCTTGCGCTCCGAGAGCCCCGCGGCCTTGAGCCGGCGCTTGCGCTGCGGCAACGCGATGACCTGCGCGGGCTGCATCTCCGGGGCGAGCGCGGCGACGCGGTTCCAGATGCTTTGCGCCGCCTTGACTGAAATCTGCTGCCCGACGATCGAGCGTGCCAGGGTGAAAAATGGGTCCCCGCGCCGCTGCAGGCAAATGCGGGGGTAGGAGCGGATGATCCTCGCCATCACCGGATCGCCGCGCACGAGCTCGCGCTTGGCCTTCTGCCAGAACTCCGGCTTGGTCAGCAGCCCCGGTTCGCTCACGAGACCGTTGCGATCGGCAGGTTGACCAGCAGGTTCTGTGGTTTCATGCGCACCACGTCGTCTTCGTTGGCCGACAGCGCCATATAGATGGGCCGCCCCGCGATGTCCGGCCGCATGTCGGAAGCATTCACGAAATCCATGCGAAAAAGCGAAAGCAGCCTGCGCATGCGGCCATGGTCGACTTCACCGCCCTCGTACAGGTCATTGAGGATGCCGGTGGATGCCGCGTCCAGCCCGATATGCCACGCCCAGCGCGGCTCGTCGATGCGCGCAAGCGGCCTGACGCGAACCCCGATGCCATGAAAGTGATCGATCCACGCCTCGATCACGCGGCAGAAGGCTTCGAGCGCGGCGCGTCCGTGGTTGATGCTGATGACCGTGTCGTGCTTCGACTCGCGCTGCCAGTACAGCTCTGCATTGTCCTTGTCGAGCACATCGAGCTCGACGCTCTTCAGGCTCGTCTGCGCTTCGACGATCAGGCGGCCGATGCTGCCGTAGGCGTTGCCCGCGGCATGCATCTCCACCGTCTCCAGGTCCGCGAGGAGGATCGTGCTCTCCTGCAGGTTGAGCTTCTGGTCGCGGAAGAAAAGCTCGGCCGCGCGGGCCTGCAGCGGATCCTCGGCGCCATCGAGCACCGCGCGCAGGATCACATGGGTCATCTGCTCGATGAAGAGCGGCGGGATGTCCACGGTCCCGGATTTGAAGAGCGCGAGATACGCGCCCTCGATCGTGCCGGCGGCGAGCAGCCGGTCGCGAAACCGCAGGACCACGCGATAGTTGTCGCGCGCATCCTCGTCCTCGACCGCGTCGATCTCGGCCGCATCCACCCGGCGGCCCGGGTCGGCCATCAGAGAAGCGTGCAGTGCCAGCTCGGCATCGCCCGACTCCTCGACCGGATGCACTTCCGGTCGCAGGTAATACGCGCGCAGAAAATCGTCCGAGACCCCCAGCCAGCCGCGCTCGTTGCGCCTTAAAAGGTGAAAACCGCTATTGCGCCAGAAATCAGGCAGGGGCAAGTACCAGGCGCGAGTGCGCCGAAACGTGCTGCTTCAGGAATTCCATCTGGTCGGCGAAGATCCGCCGGTTGGTCAGGATCAGGTACTCGGCCTTGTTCGGGATGTACGGCGCATAGAGCAATTCGGTGCCGGCCTCTTCGGGCGTGCGGTTGCGCTTGAGGCCGTTGCAGTGCCGGCAGGCGGTGACCACGTTCATCCAGGTGTCCCTGCCGCCGCGCGACAAAGGCGTGATGTGGTCGCGCGTGAGGCGGAAGTAATGGAAGTCCCCGCCGCAATAGGCGCAGATCTGGCAGTCGCGGCGGAACAACTCCCGGTTGTTCAGCGGCGGGACATGGTTGAACCCCTTCCTCGCCATGGCCTTGCCCTTGATCGCGATGATCGAGTGCGCAGTGATGCTCGAGCGCTCGCCGGTCGAGCGCGAAATGCCGCCGTTGAAAGTGAAGGTCCGCTCGCCCATCGTCCAGGCGACGAGGTTCTTGGCGTAATAGAAGCAGGCCTGCTGCCAGCTGATCCAGCGATGTGGCACGCCGTGCAGATCGAGGGAGAGAATCAGCGGACTGTCCATGGCCGTCTATTTGAGCGTTTCAGGGTCGGTCGACCCGGAGGATTCTGCCGAATCCTTTTGGACTTGGCAACGCTCCCTAATGCAAAAACTAACGTTTCCGGGCGCGCGCTCTGCTGCCTGCCGTGAACCCTTCCACAGCGTCCTTGAAGGCCTGGCCGGGCGTGAACGCGGGACAGGTCTTGGCTGGTATCTTGATTTCCTTGCCGTTGGAGGGGCTGCGGCCCGAGCGCGCCTGGCGTTTTCTCGCGAGGAAAGTGCCGAATCCGACCACGGTGACGCGATTGCCCTTGGCCACCCGCGCCACGACGGTATCGAACAGGGCGTTCACCGCCTCGGCGGCGGCGGTCTTGCTGATTGCTGCGGCCTTGGCCACGGCGTCGGTCAGATCCGCCTTGCTTACGTTTGCCATCGACCCTCCGCCGCAACGCTGTGCTGAAAAACAAGCTGCGAATCATATCGGCATCGAAAGGGCCACACAATGAAACAGTTCACGCTGCGCTGCGCGATTGCGAACAAAGTACAAAAGGCTACAATTGCGCGGTCAGACGCATGGCATTGACACCAACGGGAGAAGACAAATGAATCCAAGAATTGCGGCCATAGCCGCTGCATGCTCGCTCGCTTTTTCGTCAGCCGCGTTAGCGCAGGCACCCGCGAAACCCGCGGCTGCGCCCGCGCCAGCCCCTGCAGCGTCCGCCGCCCCGGCAGCACCGCCTGCCTGGAAGCAGGGCATGGGCGACAAGTACAAGGACTCCAAGCTCGCGCCGAACCCGGGCAGGAACACCGAAACGCCGGTAAGCGAAATCCCGGTCGACAAGCTGAAGGTGCCCAAGGGCTTCAAGGTCGAAGTGTGGGCCAGCGGCATGCCCGGTGCGCGCGCGATGGTTCGCGGCGACAAGGGCAAGATCTATATCGGCACGCGCGGCCTGGGCCGCGTGTACGAAGTGACCGATGCGGGCGACAAGCGCACCAGCCGCATCGTAATCGACAAGCTCACGCAGCCCTCGGGCGTGGCCATGCAGGGCAGCACGCTGTATGTAATGGCGATCGACAAGGCGCTGCGCTTCGACGACATCGAGAACAAGCCCGATGTGAAGCCCGTCGACCTGACCGCCAAGTTCAACCTGCCGCCCGAGCAGCACCACAACTGGAAGTACCTCGCCTTCGGCCCGGACAAGAAGCTCTACGTCCCGTTCGGCGCGCCGTGCAACATCTGCGAGCCCTCCAAGGAGTACGCCCAGATCCGCCGCTATGACCCGGACGGTTCCAACATGGAAGTCATCGCCACGGGCGTGCGCAACACGCAGGGCTTCGACTGGCATCCCAAGACCGGCGAGCTGTGGTTCACCGACCACGGCCGCGACTGGGCCGGCGACGACGGCCCGCAGGATGAGCTCAACCGCATCCCCAAGACGGGCCTGAACTTCGGCTACCCGTACTGCCATGCGGCCGGCACCGTCGATCCCGACATCAAGAAGGCCGACGCGTGCAAGGACGTGACCAAGCCGGTCGCCCTCATGGGGCCCCATTCGGCGGTCATGGGCGTGAAGTTCTACACCGGCGACATGTTCCCGGCCGCGTACAAAAACACCATGTTCATCGCGCGCAAGGGTTCGTGGAACCGCACCAAGAAGCTCGGCTACGACGTGGTCCACGCCGTGCCGAGCGCCGACGGAAAGAGCGTGAAGATGACGCCCTTCCTTACCGGCTTCCTGGACGAGAAGGAGCAGAAGTTCCATGGCCGCCCGGCGTATGTGATGCAGATGCCCGACGGCGCGCTGCTGGTGTCCGACGAGCAGCTCGGCGCGATCTACCGCATCAGCTACGCGAGCGCCGCGGCCAAGAAGAAGTAGTGCCGGTACCGGCTGGCAAGGGGCGATGGGCCGCAATGCTCATCGCCTTTTTTGCGTCCTGCATTTCGTCCCACATCGCGGCGCAGCCCGTTTCGAAGAAAGCTGCGCCGGTGGCCTCCACGCCACCGCCCCAGGCCCAGGCGTGCGCCAGTTGCCACGGCCCGGAAGGCAACTCAGTCACGCCCGGCATCCCCTCGATCGCCGGACAGCCTCGCGTCTATCTCGAGAACACCCTCGTGCTCACGCGCGAGGGACTGCGCGGCAACCAGGTCATGCAGAGCCTGCTCAAGGGGCGAAGCGATCCCGAGATCATCGCGCTATCGAAGCACTTCTCGGCCCAGTCCGTACGAACGCAGGCATCGCCCCCCGACGCGGCACTGGTCAAGCAAGGCCGCGAGCTCGCGGTCAAGCTGCGCTGCGCCTCCTGCCATGACAAGACCTTTCGCGGCCGCGAGCAGATGCCGCGGCTGGCGGCCCAGCGCGAGGAGTTCCTCAATACCCGCATGGTTGTGTTGCGCGACAAGCCCCCGCCGGGCACCGACACCATAATGAGCGCCACATTGCATGGCGTGTCGAATGGCGAAATCAAAGCCCTCGCCCACTATCTTGCGCAATTGCGCTGACCCGCGCATGCGATTGGCCCGCTATGTGGCAACGGCGTGCGTGGGGATGTGCGCTGCCCTGCCCGCGCATGCCCAGGAAGTGGACGGCGTGGTGGTCTCGGCGACGCGCAGCGAGCGAAAAAGCTTCGACGTGCCGGTCTCGATCGATTCGGTGGGTGCCCAAGCGCTGCGCGAGGGCCAGCCCAAGGTCAACCTCTCCGAAGCGCTCGGCCGCGTGCCCGGCCTCGTGATCCAGAACCGCGGCAACTACGCGCAGGACCTCCAGCTCTCGATCCGCGGATTCGGCGCCCGCTCCACGTTCGGGATCCGCGGCGTGAAGCTCTATGCCGATGGCATCCCCGCGACGATGCCCGATGGCGCGGGGCAGGCCGCCAATTTCGACCTCTTCTCGGCGCAGCGCGTCGAAGTCATGCGCGGCCCGTTCGCGAGCCTCTATGGAAACAGCGCCGGCGGCGTGGTGCAGATCTTCAGCGAGGATGGGCCGCGAGTCCCGACGGCGACCGCGGAAGCCCTGCTCGGCCCCTGGGGCACCAACCGCCTCGGACTCAAGTTCGGCGGCACCGCCGGGGCGATCAACTACAACGCGGACTGGTCGAGGTTCCACACCGACGGCTGGCGCGCGCATTCCTCCGTGAACCGGCAGCAGGGCAACGCCAAGTTGCGCTGGCAGGCGGGCGACGCCACGCGCGTCACCGTGGTGCTCAACACGCTCTCCCAGCCGGAAACGCAGGATCCGCTGGGCCTCACGCGCGCGCAGGTCAACGCCGACCGCCGGCAGGCCGACCCTGTGGCGACCACATTCAACACATCCAAGAGCGTGCGCCAAACCCAAACCGGCCTGACGCTCGAGCACCGCATTTCACGCGGCAACTCGCTCAAGGCCGCTGCATTCGTGGGCGATCGCACCGTGCGCCAGTTCCTCGCCGTGCCTTTGGCCGCACAAGCCGCGGCAACTTCCGCCGGCGGTGTCGTGGACCTCGACACCTCGTTCGGCGGCTGGAACCTGGTGTGGGTGCACGAGAACACCCTCGCCGGCCGCCCGTTCAACGTGACCGGCGGCTACGAGAACGAGCAGATGCAGCAGCGCCGCAAGGGCTTCCTCAACAACAACGGCGTGATGGGTGCCCTCAAGCGCGACGAAGACGACACCGTCACCAGCCGCAACCTCTTCGCGCAGGCCGACTGGCGCCTGAGCGACCGGTGGGCTGCAAGCGCCGGGCTGCGCAACACGCGGGTCTCCTTCAACGCGAGGGACTTCTTCATCGCGCCGGGCAATCCGGACGACAGCGGTGCGGCCAAGTTCACCAATACGAGCCCCGTGGCCGGGCTGACCTTTCGCCTGCTCCCCGAACTCAACTTCTATGCGAGCGCCGGACGCGGCTTCGAGACGCCGACGTTCGTGGAGCTCGCGTACCGCACCGGCGGCAGCGGCCTCAATTTCGCGCTCAAGCCGTCCCGCTCGCTCACCAAGGAGATCGGCGTCAAGGGGCGTGTCTTCGACGACCACCGCGTGGGCGTGGCGTACTTCGACACCGAAACGCAGGACGAGATCGTCATCAATACGAACGTGGGCGGCCGCAGCACGTTCAAGAACGCATCGCGCACGCGCCGCACCGGCTGGGAAGCGTCATGGCAGGCGGTGCTGCCGGCCAACTTCGACGCGCTCGTTGCATGGACGCTGCTCGATGCGCGTTACGTCGACCCCTTTACCAGCGGCGGACTCGTGCAGGCCGGCAGCAAGCTGCCCGGCGTTCCGGGCTCGACCCTGTATGGGGAAGTGCGCTGGCGCTACCCGAGCGCCGGCTTTTCGGCCGCGCTCGAAGCGCGGCGAAACGCGAAAGTCTTCGTCGACGATGCCAACAGCGACGCCGCAGAAGGCTACACGGTGGCCAATATCCGCTTCGGGTTCGAGCAACGCGGGCCCGGCTGGCACCTCGCGCAATACCTGCGCATCGACAATCTCGCGAACAAGGCATACATCGGCTCGGTGATCGTCGCCGAAGGCAATCGCCGTTTCTTCGAGCCAGCGCTGCCGCGCAGCGTCTCGGTGATCCTGAGCGCGCGACGCGAATTCTGAGGCGAGTGAACCCGCCCCGAACGCTCACCGCGCTGCTCGAGGCGCGGGCTCGCCTTTCGACACCCGCCCTCATCGAGCGTGACCGCCCGGTGACTTACGCGCACCTGCTGGAGGAGACCCGCCGCGTCGCTGCGGGGCTCGCCTCCCTCGGCGTCTCGGCCGGTGACCGCGTAGCGCTGTGGCTCCCGAACGTACCGGCATGGATCGCCACGTTCTTTGCGTGTGCACAGCTCGGCGCGATTGCCGTGGCGGTCAACACGCGATTTCGCAGCAGAGAGCTCGCGGACATCGTCGGCCGTTCCGGCTGCAAGGTGCTCGTCTACTGGCCGGGCTTCAGGCGCGCGGACTTCGCCGGCGTCCTCGACGCCTGCGTGCCAGGGGATTTTCCGGCCCTGTCCTCTGTTGTCGTCTACGCGGAGGAAGGCGATGCGGTCCCCGCCTCGGCGATCGGCAGGCCCGCGGTGCCGTACGCCTCGCTTGAGCGCTCGGCGCCCCTGCTCACCTCGGTCGCAGCGCCCGGCACGGGCTGCGCGATCTTCACCACCTCCGGCACGACCAAGGCGCCGAAGTTCGTGCTGCACGACCAGCAGACTCTTGCCGGCCACGCGTTCGATGTGGTGCGCGGGTTTGGGCTGGATGAAGCCAGCGTGAGCTTCCTCGCGCCTCCGCTCTGCGGCGTTTTCGGCGCCTGCAACGCGCTGGCCGCAATCGCGGCCGGCCGTCCGCTGGTCATGCTGCCTTCGTGGGATGCCGCGGAGGCGTTGCGCCAGATGGACAAGCACGGCGTCACCCATTTCAACGCGACCGACGATGCGATTGCTCAGCTGCTCGACCAGACGCCGCGCACGCCGGTCCTTCCCGGCGTGACTTTCGTCGGTTATGCCGCATTCAACCCGGCGATGGACGACCTCGTTGCGCGCGCCGACGCTCGCGGGCTCAAGCTCGTCGGCCTCTACGGCATCAGCGAAATCCAGGCGCTGTTTGCGCGCCAGGACGAGAACGCTTCGATCGAAGACCGCATGCTCGCCGGCGGCCGGCCGGTGAATGCCGAAGCAAAGGTCCGTGCCCGCGATCCGGACTCCGGAGAAGTGCTCAGTCACGGGGAATCGGGCGAGCTGGAGTTCCTCGCACCCGGCAGCCGCATGGTCGAGTACTTCGGCAATCCGGAAGCGACCGCCTCGGCGACCGGCGCCGACGGCTGGTATCGCTCGGGCGATCTCGGCTACATGCAGGCCGACGGCAGGTTCGTGTACCTCGCGCGCATGGGCGACGCGCTGCGCCTGGGCGGATTTCTCGTGAGCCCGCTGGAGATCGAAGGCGTGGTGCAGGAGGTCGACGGCATCGAGGGCTGCCAGGTTGTCGGCGTCATGCAGGGCAGCGCGCTCAAGCCTGTCGGATTCGTGACTCTCGAGGCCGGGGCGACGCTGGATGAATCCGCGGCGATCGCGCAGGTCGCGGCGAAGCTTGCGCGCTACAAGGTGCCGGTGCGGCTGTTCTCCATCGACGCATTTCCGGTTACGGAAGGCACCAACGCGACCAAGATCCAGAAGCATCGGCTGCGCGACCTGGCCGTGCAGAAAATGTCCGCGCCCGGGTGAAGATTCCCTGACTTTAATTTTTAGGAGTCCGCGCCCCGTGCGGCTCTCCTGTCAGTTCGTGTATCGGTACCAGTACATTTCCACTCAATACCGCCCCCCCGGCGGCGGGAAAATCCAGAAGAACTGGCCGCTGCGCCCACCCGCCTGCTCCGCGCTGCGCGTCACGAACTCGCATTCGGCCTGCAGCGCGGCTTCGGTCCACCCGAGGCATGAGCGCATCTTCAGGGTAACCGGGTCGTACTCCATCTCGTACGAGGCCGGTGCGCGCACCATCAGCGCCGAGGGCAGCACGACACAGTGATACACGCGCAGCGCCACCGGAAGCTTGCGCGCGCGCTCGAAGCTCTTGCGGAAATTTTCAGGACTGTCGCCCGGCAGCCCGAGGATGATCTCGACGGCCACGGCCGAAACCGACTTGAGCTCGTACATCGTCTGCTCGAAGCGCGCTTCGTCGTACGAACGCTCGACGTGGGCAAGCACCTCGTTGTCGAACGACTGCAGGCCGATGCCCACCAGCGCCTGCCCCACCGAGCCGAGGAAGTCGATGTGCTCTTTCTTCACCTTGGCCGGGTAGACCTCGCAGATCAGGTTGCGGCCGCGCAGGAAATCGTGCTTTTCCACGGCCTCGCGCAGGTTGCGGAACGAATGCGGATTCAGGTTGAGGCCCGCGTCGACCAGGATGGCGCCATTCACCGGCTGGCGAGCCATGCCGTCGAATTCGTTCATGAGCTGCTCGACGCCGCGCACGCGCCGCGGCGACTCGAGCGTGCCCCACTCGCAGAACGAGCAGGTGAAGGGGCAGCCGCGGTAGGTTTGCAGCACGGCAAGCCCGCCATGCGGGACGAGATCCATCTCGTACGGGGAAGGCATGTCGTTGAGGTCGACCGCGGGCCGCGCCGGCGTTTCCATCCAGCCTTCAGTCGCCGGGAGCGCAAGGCCCTGCACCAGCGTCAGCGCCCTCGCGCTGCGGTCCGGGCTGCGCACGATCTCGGCGAACGTGATCTCGCCGTCGTTGATCACCAGCGCATCGACCCACTCGCGAGCGCGGCGAAATGGCGGCTGGTTGAGCATGCTCGGGCGCGCGGAGGGGCCGCCGAACACGACCAGCCTTGCAGGATCGTCTTCCTTGACCAGCCTCGCGACGTCGACGAAAAAAGGAAAAGACCAGATGAAGGCCGAGAATCCGACCACGTCGGGATCGAACTCGACGAGTTCGCGGGCGAGTCCTTCGACGGTTGCTTCGGCCAGGTCCCAGACCCTCAGCTCGAGCCCGTCCACGCCGGCAGTGCGCAACGACGCCTCGACCATGCGCAGGCCGTGGTTGGAGATGAAGACCGGCATCGCGCGGTCGGGCGCCGGGTAGCGCGCGACCAGCGCGACGCGGCGGCCGGTGCGGCGCGGGCCCGACTTCGCCGCGAACGCGGCCTTTAGAACCTGCGTGGAAACGACCACCAGTACCGTCCTGCCTTGCCGCCGCTTACGGCCGTCCCCCGGTCGAGCTCGGCGCGCATGGCGAGGATGTCCTCCTCGCTCCAGCCGAGGCACGATTTCATCGCGAGGTTCACCGGGTCGTAGCGCATGTCCCAGCCCGGCCGGCCGCGCGACATGAGCGCATCCGGGAGGACGAGGCAATGGTAGGCGCGCACCGCGACCGGGAAGGAGCGAGCGTATTCGAGCGTGCGGCGAAATCCTTCGGGCGTGTCTCCGGGCAGCCCGAAGATGATCTGCAGTTCCGCGGTGGTGACGCTGGTGAGCTGGGCCATGGCCTTCTCGAAGCGCGCGCGGTCGAAAGGGCGGTCGTGCAGCTTGAGCACCGCCGGGTCGAGCGACTGCAATCCCACCCCGAGGTACGAGGTGCCCACCTTCGAGAGGAACTGCATGTGCTCCTCCTGGATGTGGGTCGGGTAGATCTCGGCCCACAAGAGCGAGGACTTGAGGAATCCCACGCGCTCCTCGGCCGCCAGGAGGTTGCGGAACCCGCGCGCGTTGAGGTTGAGGCCGGCATCGAGCAGGAAGACCGAGGGCGCGCCCTGCTTTGCAAAAGACTGGAGTTCGCGCTCGATGTAGTCGGCGGAGAAAACCGCCTTCGATGTCTCGCTCGCGCCCCACTCGCAGAAGCGGCACGACAACGGGCAGCCGCGATACGTTTCCAGGTAGGCCACGGAATTGGCCGGCATGATGCCGAGCTGGAAGGGCGAGGCGATCGCGTCGAGGTCGAGGGTCGGCGCGCGATGGCCGGTCTGGACCCACATGCCCGAAGCCGGCAGGTGCAACCCGGCGACCGTGCGCAATGCGGCGCGCGACAGGTCTGGCAGGCGCGCGATCTCGCGGAACACGGCCTCGCCCTCGGTGCTCACGACGGCGTCGAGATAGGTTTGCGCTCCGGCATACGGCGGCAGGTCGAAGAGCGGCGTGCGCGCCGAGGGCCCGCCGAAAATCACCGTGCAGTCCGGCAGCCTCTGCTTGATGCGGCGCGCCACCTCGACAAGGCAGGGCGTGGACCAGACGTAGATCGAAAAACCGATGAGGTCGGGCTCGAACGAGGCGAGCGTCTCGACGTAAGCTTCGACGTCGGCGCGCTTGTGGTCCACCAAGGCCACGCGCGCGGAAGCCAGCTCCGGGTCGGCCACCACGGCGGCGAGGATCCTGCGGATCCCGTAGCTGGGCAGGTCGAGGTGGCCGAGCTCGTTCGTATCGGGCTCCGGCGTCATGCACACCAGCGCGATGCGGCGCGCGCTCATGTCACCACCTGGGGAATCGTCCGGCCTGGAGCTTCATCCGTCATTCTATGCCGGCGGCTTGTCGAAGCGGAAAAGCGTGTATCTGAGATGGCCCTGCTGGTGGAGCCAGCGCAGCATCAGCGCCGCGCGCACCGCCACGTTGCCGGTGTCGCGGGCCTCGTCGGCATCGCGCGGCGCGGTGAACCGGTGGCTGGGGCACGTGTTCGCAGTGACGTCTTCGAGCTCGACGGCTCGCAGGCCGGCGGACTGCGCGAGCCTCGCGTGATCGGCATCGTCCCCCCAGAAGTCCGGCCAGGGACCGTAGCCGTCCCTCAACGGCGCTTCGATGCTGAACCCCGGCGACGCGATGGCGCGCGCGGACTTCGCCAGCGCGATATCCGATCCGACCAGGCGGCCGCCGGGCTTGAGGACCCGCGCGGCTTCTGCAATGAATTCGCGCCGCGAGGGGAAATGAAACATTGCTTCGATGCAAAGCACGCGCTCGAAGCTCGACGCGGCAAAGGGCAGCCGCCCGGCGTCGGCCTCCTGCCACTCGAGGCGGTTGCCGTTGGCCGGGGCGACCTGGCGGCAGATTGCGAGCTGGCGCGGATCGATGTTGACGCCCGCCAGCCAGGCCTCCTCGAGCCGCCCGTTGAGGCGCTCGAGCGTCCCGCCGAACCCGCAACCCACGTCGAGAACGGCATGTCCGCGGCCGATGGCCGCCATCGACAGGAGCCGCTCATCGAGGCGCCCCTGCGCGGCGGCGAAATCCTCATCCGCCGTGTCCGGGGCGTCCCAGTAGCCCAGGTGCACCGACCGCCCCGTCTCGCCGCGATGGAACGCCTCGATGAGGTAGTCGAAGTATGCCGGCAGCTGGCGGGCGTTCATCATCCCCAGCAGTACATGGCGTCGCGGGCGCGGGACAACGCCATGAAACTGCATGCGGTCCAGCGTTTGCGCCTCCCCTCGACGGGGGTCAGGCGATGAAGGTAGCGGCCGGAATCGAGGAGGATCATCGCGCCCGCGGGGATGCGGAAGGCCACCGGCGTCATCGAAGAGACGTCGGGTTTGGCGGCCCCGTCGCGGCTGATCGGCACTGCGTTCTCCGGATCGCAGCAGAGGTCGAAGACCTCGAGCGCGCCGCCCTCGCCTGCCCGGTCGAGCGTGAGCACGAAGGAGGTCATGTGCAGTTCCACGAGGCTGCGCAAATGGGCATAGGAGGGTCGCAACGCCTGCTCGTTGTCGAAATGCGGCGGGAGGTAGCCGCCCTCCTGGTGCGCGCGCAGGGTGGTGAACATATAGCGCTGGCCGGGCCGGGGCCCGGGCGGGGCGACGAAGGGCCTGCCGCGATCGAGCGACGAAAGGATGCGGCCCACGTGCGTTTCGAAATCCCGGCCCGGCGCAAAAAGCGCGTGCAGGGACGCTTTGAAACGTTCAGCCTCTTCGAAGTAGCCGGCAAGCCCCGGTTCGGCGAGGTTCAGGTTGCGCCCGAAAAACCAGGAGCGGAATTTCTCCGGGAACCAGGTCTGCAGGAAGGCCGGATCGTTGCGCTCGAGCTTTTCGACCACCGCGGCCAGGTCATGGGGCGCAAGGACGTTGTGCACGATCACCGCCTGGAGCGCACCCGAGCGCATGCGGTCGAAGGCATCGGGATGCTCCGCGGCTTCGCGGGCGTCGATCTCGATGAGGCGCAGGAACCCGCCGAGCACCCGTTCATTCGCCGCGCCGTCCGTTTGCGCCCTCATGGCCTCGTCGCGTCGAGCGCTCGTTCGACCGCGTTCGCCTGTTCGCCGGGATCGAGGGCGCCATCGACCACGAGGTCGGCATCGGCCGCGACGGTCTCGCGCTGGTGCCGCAGCAACGTGCCGACCACGTCGACGTAGTTGTCCAGGTACTCCTTGAGCCAGGGACCGAACGTGCTCGCGGCGCCGGCGTTGCGCGGGTCGACCCCTGCCGCGAACTGGCGCAGCTTGCGCGCGAGCGCAATGTCGAGCGGGAGGTCGATCCAGACGAGGAAATCGACGTGCGCGCCGGTGGCCGCATGGCGCCGGCCGAACTGCGTCTCGAAGAGGATGTTCTTCGCCGCCGGGATCTGCGCGCCGGTCGCCGGGTGGACGACGGCGCGTCCCTGCCTGAGCGAGTGCAGGGCTTCGGCCAGGCCCGGCACCGGCATGCGGTCGAGATCGGCGCCCTCCTCCATCCACCGCCTGACTTCCTCGATCGGCTGTTCGGTCATGCGCTCGTAATGGTCGAAATGGATCGCAACGGTGTCCTCCAGCCTGCCTGCAAGCGCATTCACGAGCGTCGACTTCCCCGCGCCCACGGGTCCCGCCACCGCAATCACCCTGTTCAAGGCCTTTGCGCCGCGTAGTAGACAGTCACGAACTCGCGCCCTTCGCGGTTGAATCCCCCGGACAGGTGTCCCAGGCTCGCGTGCCTGGCCGCCGCATAGGCCGGTGCGAGCTGCGCCGCGGGAACGTGGAATCGGTCGACAAGGCGAGCCACCCATGGCTCGACTTCCCCCAAACCCAGCCCGGCCTCGTGCAGGTTGACGTCGAAAGACGCGCGCGGATTGTTCTCCTCGGTCACTTCGAGGTACATCGGCGGAGCGGGCGTGCGGGAAGCGGCGAGCGCGAGGATTTCCCGCATCAGATCCACTGCACCTCGTTCATCGTGCCCGCAGTAGAGGGCGGCGATTCCCTGCAGGATCGCCGGGGTCGAAAGGCCCGGGAAGCACTCGTATCTCGCGATGGTGCAGGCCTCGGGCCGGACGACATCCCATTTGTAGGCAAGATAAAGGAGCACGCTCCGCTGCGGCGCTCCGTCGCCTTGCGCCTGAACCAGCTGCCGCGCGAATTCGAGGTAGACCTTGTAGATGCCGCCCGCAATTGTCCCGTCCCCGTTGCCCTCGAACCCGAAATGGAAAGCGTTGGCCGCCTCGGCGTTCGCCCGCAGCGAATCGACAAGATGCCGCGGCATGCCCATCCGCGTGCAGGTCGAGTAAAGCAGGTCGGGAGACAGGTCGGCCTTGTGGATGCCGGCGAGGAAACGGTCCGCGAGCAGCGAGCCCTCGGCCAGCTTGAAGGATCTTTCGAACCCTTCGAACCGGCGATCGCGCAGCAACTCGAGCAGCTCGACGCCTTTGGCCGCCGGCCGGCCCGTTTGCGCCTGCGGCCTCACGCCCGGGGCTTCCCCGGACGCGCGGCTATCCGGAGAACCGGACCCTGCACTTGATCCCGGCGGGGATGCGGTTGCCGGGATTGGGCATCTCGAGCCGCACGCCAAACGTGCCGCTCGCCGCGTCCACGACCTTGTCGACGACCACGACGCGCGCCTTGTAGCTGCCCTGCATCAGGGGCTGGAAGCGGACTTCCCCGGTCATGCCGATGCGGATCGCGCCGAAGAGCTCCACCGGGGCGACGACTTCGACATTCAACGGGTCGATCTGGGCAATCTTGAGGATCTTCTCGTTGCCCACGCGCTCGCCCGGCCCAAGGAAGCGCTCGACCACCACGCCGGTCAGCGGGCTCACGATGGTGCGCAGCGCAAGCACCTCCTGCTGCTGCTTGAGCTCGAGGCCCGCAATACGCGTCTGGGTCTCCAGCTCGTCCTTCTCGTTGGCGGAGATAAGCTGCTTCTTGTAGAGCTCTTCGTTGCGCTCGACCTTGCGCTTGCCGAACTGCTCCTGCGCGGACCGAAGATTGACGGTGGCCGACTCGACCGTGGAGTTGAGGCGCGCGACGACCTGCCCCTTGGTCACCGCCGCCCCGCGGTCGACGAGCACTTCGCTCAGCGTGCCCTCGACAGGACTGCCGAGGCTGGTGACCAGGTGCGGCTCGACGAGGCATTCCATTTCGTCGCCGAGCTTCTTGCCCGAGTTGCCGCGTTGGATTGCGGCCGGGCGCGGCACCGCGAACGGCGTCGTCGTCGGGGGCTTGGGGTACGGGAGCGGATCGGCCGGCAGCGCCGAAGCGCTGAATGCGAGCAGGATTGCAGTCGCCAGTACAAGCGTTGAACGCGAACTCGTCATTTTCTGCTTGGAGTGAAAAGCGAACCCGGATCTTATTCCGGCCGGCCCGAAAACGACAGGATGTCGCCCATCTGCTTGTCGGACTTCAGCAGGTTGCGCCGCACGCGGGACTGCGCGCGTTCGGTGCGCCATTGCGCGTAGCCGATCCACGCGCGCATCGCGGGGCCGCCGAGGAAATCGCCGAAGAGCGCGAAGCCGCGCGAAAGGAGCTCGAGCGGGCCGCCGCGATACGGTTCGAGGAGCGGGTCCTCGAGCGACAGGACCGCCTCGGCCCGGCCGGGATCGCCCTGGCGGGCGCACCGTCCGATGAGCTGGCGGTCGATGCGGCCGGCTTCGTGCCGCTCGGAGAGGATCACGTGCAGTCCGCCGAGTTCGGCCACGCCCGGCGCGAGCTTGATGTCGGTGCCGCGGCCGGCCATGTTGGTCGCGATGGTGATCCGGCCCCGCTCGCCCGCGGCCTCGACGACCCTGGCCTCTTCCTCGTCCTGCTTGGCGCTGAGCATGTTGTGCTCGAGGCCGAGCTCGGTCAGGAGGCCGCTGGCGATTTCCGACGAAGCCACCGAGCGCGTGCCCAGCAGCACCGGCACGCTCTTCGCGTTTAGCTGCGCGACGCGCTTCGCGATGAACCGCCACTTCTCCTGCTCGGTTGCGAAGATGCGGTCCCTCCGGTAAGTCCTGCGGCTCTTCTTGTGCGTTGGCACGCGGACCACGGCCAGCCCATACACCGAGCCGAGCTCGCCGACGACTTCCTCTGCGGTGCCGGTCATGCCTGAGAGCCGCAGGTAGCGGCGGAAGAACCGCTGGTAGCTGATGCGCGCAAGCGACTCCTTGCGCGGCGTGATCTCGAGGCCTTCCTTGGCCTCGATGAGCTGGTGGAGCCCCTGCCCCCAGGAGCGGTCGGCCATGACGCGACCGGTGTGCTCATCGATCACCTGGATCTTGCCCTCGCGCACGAGGTAGTGGTCGTCGCGCTCGAAGAGGTGGAGCGCGGAAAGCGCCTGGGTCACGAGCTCTTCGCGCCGCATCGCGCCGGCCCATACGCCGCCGAGCGCCTTGCACAGCTCGACGATCTTGTCGTGGCCGGACTCGGTGAGTGCGATCCTGCGCTCGGCGATCACGATCACGAAATCGCGGCCGAGCTCGAGGCCGCGCGCGAGCCCGAGGGCCTGGCCCGCGACGATGGCCTCGTCCCCGGAAGGCACTTCCGTGGAAATGATCAGCGGCGTGCGCGCCTCGTCGATGAGCACGCTGTCGGCCTCATCGACGATCGCGTAATGGAGCCCGCGCAGCAGCAGGCGCCGGCTGCGGGCGTCTTTGCCATAGAGCTTTTCGAGCCTGAGGTGCAGCGAGCTCGACCCGGTCGCAAGCAGGATGCGGTCGCGAAGATAGTCGAACACCAGCGTCTTGTTGGTTACGTACACGACATCGCATGCATACGCCGCCTGCCGCGCTTTCGGCTCCATCTCGGCGGTGGCTGCGGCAACGGTGATGCCAAGCGCTTCGTAGACCGGGCGCATGATTTCGCAGTCGCGCTCGACGAGGTAGTCGTTGACGGTGATCACGTGCACGGGAATCCCCGCCAGGGCCGCGGTGCATGCCGGCAGCGTTGCGGTCAATGTCTTGCCCTCACCGGTGTTCATCTCCGCGATCATGCCGTTCAGCATGATCCAGCCGCCCCTGAGCTGGACGTCGAAATGCCGCATGCCGATGAGCCGCTCGGCGGTTTCGCGGATCAGCGCGAACGATTCCGCAACCAGGTCGTCGCGCAAGCCTTCCCGGCGCAGCAGCCGCTTGAGCTCGCGCGCCTGGTCGCGCAGCCCTTCCATGCCGAGCGCGCGGTATTTCTTGTCGAGCCTTCGGACGGCACCGACGATCGCCCTGACCCGGAACGGGCTGGAGCGAACCTTGCGCGCGATCCTGCCTGTGATCGCGACACCGAGCCGGTCGAGCCATTGCTCCCCGCGCAGTTCGTCCCGCTCGGGATAGAGGTCGTCGAAATTGGCCTGCGACGCGAGCGCGTCAAACATTGAACTTTTTCAGGAACGCGCGGCGGATCTCGCGATACCACTGCTGGCCGAGCGGCTCCGGGTCGTGCTCGAAGCGCACGTAAATGCGGCCGCCGAAATAGTTGGCCTGCTCGCCTTGCGGCAGCTCGAGGTCGAGCACGAAGAGCTTCTCGACCGCCCTGGGGTCGCCGGACTTGGTCGGGTCCAGGCCGATCTTGCCTCCGCCCTGCAGGCTCAGCGTCATGCTCGGGAGCTCGTCGGTCGCGGCCGGGACTTCGCGCTGGATGCGCGCCTCGATGGGCTTGCCGATGCGGTCTGCGGGACGAATCTCCACGCGCCGCGTGCGGTGCGCAACCAACCCGCCTTCGGACTGCGGCACCACGACGCGCACGGTCCTTGCCTCGGAATCGCTCACATACGCCATCACGTCACCGCGCTGGACGAACCTGCCCGGCGAATTCTGCGCACCCTGCATGATGAAAGTGCCGTCGGCCGGGCTGCGCACCTGAAGGTCGGCCTGGCGCTGCGCGGCATGGCCTAGCGCTTCGGCCACGTGTTTCTTCTGCTCGTTGATCACCTCGGCCTGAACGCGCTTGGTGACGACGATCGCGTTGTAGCGGGCATCGAGCTCCGAGTACTGGGCCTGGAGGACGCGCGCCCGGGCGACGAGTTCCGGGTCGGCGGTCTGGAACAGCACATCGCCCTTTCTCACCGGCTGGTCGGGCTTGGCCAGGACCGCCGTCACGAACCCGTCCACCGTTGCGCGCACCTGCGCTTTCTCCGGCGCCCAGATCACCCCTTCGGCGCGCGTGGAAGAAGGCGCCGGAAGCCACAGCAGCGCCCCGGCGAGCATCCCGACAATCGCCACCGTGGCGAAGATCGCGCGCTGCCGGTGGCTGGCGAGCTTCGGGCTGCCCACCAGGTAGTTGATCTTCTTCGCCACCGGGATGACCAGCATGGTCGCAAACGCCCAGAGGGCGAGGATCACGCCGACAACGAAGAACCGGCTCGCGACCAGCACCGCGATGGAAACCATCATGAACATGCGGTACAGGAAGGAGCCGATGGCGTAGAACACGAACCAGCCGCGCTCGCCTTTGGCGGCCACTGGCGATGTGCCGCCATCAACCCCGAACAGGTAGCGGTTGACCAGGTAGCCGAGGTATTCGTTTGAGCGCTGGGCGAGGTTCGGGATCTCCAGGTAATCGGCCAGGATGTAATACCCGTCGTAGCGCAACAGCGGATTGGCGTTGAAAAGGAGCGTGGACAGGCCCGCGACCAGGATCACGTTGTATGCAATCGATCGTTCGATGCCGGGCTCGAGGTGCACCCAGGCGAACACTGCGATCGCGGCGATGAAGATCTCCACGAGCATGCCGGCCGCGCCGACCAGCATGCGGCTGCGCTTGTCGCGGAAAGCCGTCGCAGAGGAAGCATCCACATAGGGCACCGGCATCAGCACGAGCAGCATGAGGCCCATCTCGTGCACCTCGCCGCCGCCGGCCTTTGCTGCCAGCGCGTGGCCGAACTCGTGCAACAGCTTGATAACCGGGAACACCACCCACAGCAGCAGCAGGTTTTCGACCGCGAACATCTGGTCGATGGCGTCGCTGGAGAGCTCCCTCCAGTGCATCGCAACGAGGAACATCGCCCATCCGACCGTCCCGACCCACAGCAGGGCGCCGAACCAGCCGAACAGCGGCGCGAACAGCGGCATGACCCGCGTAAGGAGCTTCTCGGGGTCGAAGAGCGGAATGCGCACCGAGAGCGGGTTGCCGATGTACTGCTTGAACCGCGCCTTCTCGTGCTGCTTGCGGCGCTGGTGGAGCTCGTGCAGATCGGGCGGCGCGTCGCTTTGCAGAACGTCGGCCTTGTGGAGGTCGGACAGGAGCTTGATGACCTCGTCCTGCGAGGGCGCGTCGTCACCGAGCCTGACGCAGCCGAGGTCCCAGATCTCCTGCAGCGTGCGCTTGCCGTCCATGAGGCCGATGACGAGGTTGGCGATCGGCGTGAAGCGGTGGAATTTCCCGGTCGAATGGTTCTGCAGCACGTACCAGACGCTGCCGCGGTACACATGCCGGTGGATCTGCGCGTGGTTGCGCAGGCGCGGCCTGACGCCCGCAACCCGGTACCACGAAGTGCTGAACATCGACTGGGTCATCGCCCGCGGCCCTTCAACAAGCTAGACCCAGGACCACAGCACGAGCCGCATCCAGTCGAGCATCTTGTGGGTGCCGATCCAGATGAGCATGCGGTTGCCGGCCTCCACCTTGGCCACGCCCTCCATGCCGGGGCGCAGGCGCTCGGACATGCGCCCGAGCAGAGCCTCCACGCGGAAATAGCTGCGGCCTTCGCGCGACACCGCCACCGGCGTCACGTGCGTGACGGTGAGCGGAAAGACCTCGCCCGGGAGCGAGGTCAGCATGAGCGTGCCCTGCTGCCCGTTGCGCACATGCGAGATCTGGCCCTCGTCCACCTCCAGCACGACGCGGTATTCGTTTAGCGGCGCCACCTCGAAGAGCACCTGGCCGCGCTTGACCGCGGTTCCCAGCGACTGGCTGAGATCGCCGCTGACCACGAGACCCTCGAACGGCGCGGTGATCCGCGCGCGGCCGAGCTGCTCGGCAAGGAGGTTCATCTGGGCTTCGGCTTGCTGCACCTGCGCGAGCAGCACATTGCCCTGGGCGCGATCGCGCAACGCCACGGTCTCCTGGTACTGCTTGGCGTACTGGTCCCGCTGGCTGGCCCATTTGTAGTATTCGAGCTTCATGTCGCGATCGTCCAGCGTCGCCAGCACGGTGCCGGGCTTGACGATCTCGCCCGCCCGGTGGATTGCGGTCGCGACATATCCATCGAGAGGCGAAACGAGCACGCGGCGCACCGAGCCTTCGAGCGTTGCGTTTGCGCCGACCCGATAGTCGCCGGTGGCGAAGCTCAGGAACACGACCGCGGCCATGAGGGCCAGCGCCGCGAGCTTGCGGCCGAAGTGGCGCGGACCGGTGAATTTCTCGAGCTGCCCGCGCGTGGCATCCAGGACCCTGCCCGCAAGGTGCCGGTCATTGAGGCGCTTGTCCTCGAGGATGCGCGCGCAGAGCGCCACCACGGCCTGGCACAGCTCGATGGCCTCCTTGTCGAAGGGCCGGCCGGCCGGGCGCTCGAAGGTAAATGCACCGGTCGTATCCTTGCCGACGGAAAAAGGCACGGTCAGCACGCTGTCGCTGCCGAACTGGCGGGAGAGCACGGCATGGTCGCGCGTCACCATCACGTCTTTTTCGCCCGCGGGCAGGACGATGATCGACTTCTGGTCGAGCGACTCGTCCATGGCGGTGCCGACCGCGCGGATCAGGTTCATGCGCTCGCCGAATTCCGCGCTGTGGGACACCGCGACTACGCGCGCATGCTGGTTCCGGGTGAACCCGATGCTCACGCGATCGCAATCGAGGCGGGTCGCCAAGTCCGTCGCAAGGGCCTGCGCCGAGATTTGGAAGCCTTCCTCGGCCAGGACCGAGGCGACGAGGTCGAGCGTCGCAATGAGCCGCTCGCGCGTGGTCTGCTCTTGGAGCGCCTGCTGGTTGCGCAGGGCGGTTTCGATGCCGTAGAGGCCCCACCGAAGCTGGCGCACCATTTCGCGCAGCCGTTCCTCGTGGCGAAGCCCGGTTTCGACCGCGACCAGGCCGTGCAGCTCCCCATCCAGCACCAACGGGCACGAAACCACCCCCACCGGACCATCCTGGACGATTTGCGCCTGGCGCGCTTCGAGCGTGCGGCCGGCGACGTCGGCCAGCAAAGGACCCGGCGGCTGCCCGGCCGGCCAGAAACTCCGGGGGACGAACGGACCCTCGGGCGGCCCGAGCACGAGCACGCCCTGGATCGCGCCTTCGATCATCGAGCACTGCAGGGCGAGCCAGGTCTGGAAGAACGCCTCGGTGGAGGCGGCTTCAGCGTGCAGGTTCCAGAGGGATTGCTGCTCCTGCCCGTAGACGGGAGCAGTCCCTGAGGTAAAGGGTGGGCTGTGGTTCAACTGGTCTCAGGTTGGCGCGATTGCGCGCCCGGAATCGTTCGGCGCCTCGGACGATTCGTGGGGCGGGTCTTCAGGCTTCGACCTTGAGCACCCCGTAGCGTGTCTCGTACTCCTTGAGCACGCGCTCGAGGAGCGACGAGAGGCGCTTGGCCGCGTAAGGGTTGAGGACCACGCGATCGGAGAGGAGCACTTTCACCTCCTTCTGGCCCGAGTGCCAGGCCTGGTTGGCGCCGAACAGCAGGGTGATCTCCTCGCGCGACCCGAGCACGTTGCACACGTTCGAGTAGGAGGTGTTCATGCGCGAATCGTCCCACACCACCTTCTGGGTTTCGGGCGCCGTGCGGGCGCCATCTGCGGGAACCGCGTTGTCTGTCGTAGAGGCCTTGGCCATTCAAACTCCTTCGTCTGGACCGGTTTTATCTGAGCGCGGGAGTTTACTTAGTTTCCCCGTCGCGGGTGGGCTTGCTGCTGCCCCAATCGATGCTCATGCGCGGCTTCCCGGCGGTCCGGTAGTTGCTCGTTTGGACGTTGGAATGCAGGCCCAGCGCGCTGTCCAGCCATTTCTGCGCAGTGTCGTCGATCGCGTGGGGCTGCAGGCGCGTCGAGGCCTCCGGACGCGGCTTCGCGCGGCGGTCCAGCATCGCCTCGCGCGCGCCGGGTTCCGCGGGGATCCATCGCCCGTTGCGGCGATCGCCAGCCTGCTGCGCCGCCTCGGGGGCCGCGAAAATCCTGCGGCCGATGTTGACCGCCTGGCCGCCGAGGATTCCGGCAGCCGCGATTTCGAAGCGTCCGCCATTCGTATCGGCCCGCTGATGGCTCTCACCCTCCAGGCCCACCACGGGCAGGTTGGGCATCCCGTCCGGTGCAGCCGGTGCCTCGGTTGAAGGCACGGTGCCAATGTCGGCGCCTTCGCCCGGCGGATTGGGTTGCCCCTCCCCGGAGGGCGGTCCGCCCTCGCCTGCGGGCGTGCCGCCGTCGCCGGACGGCGCCGTTTCCTGGTTCTGCCCCTGTCCGGAATCCTCCGTCGTGCCCTGCGGCTCGGCGGGCGGCTTGCCCGGAGCCTGGCCGGAGCCCTGCGTTTCGGACGGGCCGGTTCCAGACGATTGGCCGCTTTGCGACGAGCTCGAGCTGTGATGCGCCTGCGAGGAGAATTCGAAGCCGGCGAGCGTCGGCAGTATGAGGAAATCCCTGAGGCGCATCTCCTCGACGAACGTTGCGCCCGGCAGGCCACTGGACCCGGAAGCCGTCCTGAACACCTGGACCACGGCCGTGGCGCCGTCGCTTGGGCGCGTGAACGTGAAGATCTGCCCCTGCATATTCGCGATCAGGTCGCTGGCCGTACCGTAGCGGATCAGCGAGACGATGTGATCGGCGCCGCTGAAATCGACAGTCGCATAGTCACCGGCGAGCACGTCGTCGGTGAGATTGCCGACCGTGAAGTCGTCTCCGTCGCCGCCGAACAGCACGTCAGAGCCGTTTCCGCCGTCGATGTAGTCTGCCTTGCCGATGTACGGGTCGATGGTCTCGACGTAGTCCACGACGCCTCCCGCATACGCCACCCGGCCGAGGTCGCCCAGGACGTAGTCATTGCCGTCGCCACCGAGGAGGGTGTCTGACTCGAAGCCGCCGAGGATCACGTCATTGCCCGCGCCAGCCGTCAACACATCGGCGCCGCCTGAAGTGGGCTCCGTAGTCTCGATGAGCGCAATGCGACCGGCCGAGTCCAGGATCACGTAGCCGTCGTCGCCGATGAGCACGTCCGAACCGGCACCAGTGGTGACTGTATCGGCGCCGAGACCCGCCAGCACTACCGTGTCGCCACCTGCAGCGAAGATCGTGTCGTTGCCGCCCTGGAGGAGTTCGGTTGTCGCAATGGATTCACGCAGCCCGGTTGAGCTGTAGACCATGGCGCCGTTGTCACCAAATATCGTATGTGTGCCAGTCCCTACGGTAACCGTGTCGTTGGCTATTCCAGCGATGACAGTCTTGTCGCCGTCGCCGGCAACCACAAAGTCATCTCCACCCTCGAGCGTAACGGTGCTCTCGATCATCAGGAACAGCGTACCGGTGGCTTCCATCTGCACGATGCCGTTGTCGCCAAGGATCGTGTCCATGCCGTTGCCGGTGGTGATCGTGTCCAGCCCCATGCCGCCGAAAATCGTATTGTTGCCGTCGCCAACGGTAATCGTGTCGTTACCGGCGGTGCCCGGCACCGTATCTGTGGTCGCGTAGGTGAGCGCATTGCCCGCGCCCACCTGTCCAATTGCCACATACGTCACGTACCCGTTGTCGCCGAAGACCGTGTGGTCACCCGTGCCGAGGGTCACCGTGTCCGCTCCGTCGCCGGCCAGCACCCGCTTGGTCCCCGCGCCCGCTTGAATCGTGTCGTCGCCACCCAGCTCGGTCACGAACAGCACGCCCGTGGTGCTCGAGAGCGACTTGGTGCCCACCTGCGCGAAGTTGTTGCCCTCCACGTCCATCTGCACGAACCCGTTGTCGCCCAGGATCGTCTGCGTACCATTCCCTGCCGCGATCGTGTCGCCAAACATGCCGCCCGCGATCGTCGCATCCCCGTCACCCACCGTGATCAGGTCCACGCCACCGGTCAGCTGCACCGTGTCGGTCGTGTCGTACCTGAGCAGGCGCCCCGCGCCCACCTGGCCGATCGCCACGTACGTCACCGTCGCGTTGTCACCCGAGACCGTGTGCTCGCCCACGCCCAGCGTGATCGTGTCCGATCCGTCGCCGCCGAACACCCGCTTGGTCCCCGCGCCCGCTTGAATCGTGTCGTCACCACCCAGCTCGGTCACGAACAGCGTGCCCGTCGTGCTCGAGAGCGACTTCGTGCCCACCTGCGCGAAGTTGTTGCCCTCAACGTCCATCTGCACGAACCCGTTGTCGCCCAGGATCGTCTGCGTGCCGCTTCCCGCCGTGATCGTGTCCCCGCCCATGCCGCCCGCAATCGTCGCGTCCCCGTCACCCAGCGTGATCACATCCACGCCACCGGTCAGTTGCACCGTGTCGGTCGTGTCGTACCTGAGCAGGCGTCCCGCGCCCACCTGGCCGATCGCAACGTAGGTCACCGTCGCGTTGTCACCCGAGACCGTGTGCTCGCCCACGCCCAGCGTGATCGTGTCCGCCCCGTCGCCACCGAACACCCGCTTGGTCCCCGCGCCCGACTGGATCGTGTCGTTGCCGCCCAGCTCGCTCACGAACAGCGCGCCCGTGGTGCTCGAGAGCGACTTCGTGCCCACCTGCGCGAAGTTGTTGCCCTCAACGTCCATCTGCACAAAGCCGTTGTCGCCAAGCACCGTGTCCGTGCCCGTGCCCGTGGTGATGTCGTCCACCCCCATCCCGCCAAGGATCGTGTTGTTGCCCTCGCCCACCTTGATCACGTCGTTGCCGCCCGTGACCTGCAACAGGTCGGTCGTCTCCGCGCGCAGCAACCGCCCCGCGCCCGTCTGCCCGATCGCAACGTACGTGAGCACCCCGTTGTCGCCCACGATCGTGTGCTCGCTCGTCGTGCCCAACCCGACGTTCACCACGTCCGCCCCGTCGCCGGCCAGCACGATCTTCGTGCCCGTGCCCGCGTTGATCGTGTCGTCCCCGCCCAGCTGCGCCACGCTCTGCGCACCCGTCGTGCTCGGCAGCGACTTGGTGGCGATCTGCGCAAACAACCCGCCCACCACGTCCATCTGCACAAACCCGTTGTCACCGATGATCACGTCCGTGCCCGCAACCGTCCCGGTCGCCGTCACCCCGTTGTTCACCGCCGTGATCTGGTCGTTGCCCATCCCGCCCAGGATCGTGTTGTCCCCGCTGCCCACCGAGATCACGTCGTTGCCGCCCGTGAGCTGCACCGTGTCCGTCGTCTCGTACCTGAGCGCGCGCCCCGCCCCCGTCTGGCCAATCGCAACGTAGGTCACCAACCCGTTGTCACCGATCACCGTGTGCGCCCCGGCACCAAGATTGACGGTGTCGTTCCCGTCGCCACCCAGCACGATCTTCGTGCCATCGAGCGCCGTGATCGTGTCATCCCCGCCCAGCGATACGATCGTCCCGCCCGTGCTCGCCTGCGACTTCGTGGCGATCTTGTCGAACTTGACGCCATCGACGTCCATCTGGACGAAGCCATTGTCGCCAAGGATGGTGTCGGACCCGCCGCCGACGCTGATCGTGTCGCCGCCCATCCCGCCGAGGATGGTGTTGTTGCCCTCGCCACCAATGATCTTGTCGTTGCCGCCGGTGGCTGAGGCCGTGTCGGTCGTCTCGAACCTGACCACGGCCCCTGCCGCGTTGAATGTCAGCTGGCCGTTGTCACCCAGGAGGATGTCGTCGCTGACCCCAGCGTTGATGTAGTCGCCGACATACCCGGCCGCTGCCGCGTTTGCGAGCGCGCCGCCTCCGTTTGCACCGCCGAAGACGATGTTGCGGCCCTCAGCGGCATTGATGTAGTCGTTGCTTCCGACCGCTATGTCCACGGTACGAATCGTGCCGATGAGGTGGGCCAGTCCATCGGTCTTGTCGTTCAGGCCGCCCCAGCCCAGGACCTGGACGATCTTTCCGCCCGCGTCCGTGTACTCGACGCGACCGCGGTCGCCGAAGATGATGTCGTTGTTGCTGCCGCCCGTGATGTCGTCCTTGCCCTGGCCGCCAAAAATCACCAGCGGCAGGGATGAAGCGGACGCATTGACGGTGTCGTCATCCGTGCGCGGCGTACCCAGGTAGTCGTGGTCGAACGGCCCCTGTGCGTTGAGCACGAAGAACCCGTCGGTTACCGAGCTCAGGCTGACCGTTACGTTGTCGTTGCCCAGTCCGGTATTGAGGGCCGTGATGGTCCTTACCGCAAGCCCGCCCACCAGGGGGCCCGTGTCCTTGCGCGTGCTCGACACCGTGATCGTGTCGTCTGCGTAGCCGCTCCAGGCGGTGATCCCGCCTGAGAACGTGCCGCTCGTGGCGTTGAAGTTGATGTCCACGGGCGCCAGGCCGCGGATGCGGTTGTTGGTGATCTGGACGTTTGTATCGCCCACGCGCGAACCGACGTCGCTGACCATCAGCACGTTGCCGGCCGGGAGCGCGGGATCCGCGGTGAGGCTTACATCGCTTCCGGCGTCGATGTTGAGTACGCCGGCGATATTGTCCAGCGTGCCTTTCATCGACGTGACGCCGGCGAAAGTCGCCGAGGGATTTGCCCCCGTGGGAACGCGAGTGCCGGTCACAGTAAATGTGTAGGCGCCTGGGGCGACCCTGATGCCCGCCGTATTCGTCCCGTCCCAGGCCTGCGAATACGTCCCTGCCGCGCTTGTGCCCAGACTGAGCGTCTTGACGAGCGCGCCGTTCGTGTCCCTAACATCGATGCTCACTGCCGTCGCGGCTTCGGTGAGCTCGAAAATCAGCGCAGGCGTGTCGTCGCCGCTGTAGCCGACCACGTTCCCGTCGAGGAAACCCGTGACGTTGGCATTCGAGGCAAATCCGGCGAAAGTCGTTGCCGGCGTAGTCGAAGTCGCGTCGTTGCGCGTGCCGGTGACGGAGTAGGTGTAGACCCCTGCCGCCAAGGCTGCGCCGGCGGTATTGGTGCCATCCCAGATCTGCGAATAGGCGCCCGCAGCGCTCGCAGTCATGGCGAAGGTCCTGACGACAACCCCGTTGAGATCGAGGATGTCCACGCTGGCCGATGCGGCGGCTTCGGCGAGCCTGAATGCTATTGCGACGGGTGCGCCACTGCTGAAGTTGAGAACGTTGCCAAAACCGACATTTGCAGTCGAGGAAACGAAGACCTGGTCCTTGCCTGCCGCAGTGTTGAGGGTGGTTACGGCACTGGTGCCCTGAACGTTGAACAAGTCGTCCCCGGAACCCAGGTCGATTTTGAGCGTGCCGATGCCGTAGTAGTTGATGCCGCTGACCCTGGTCGCTACGTCCACCGTTCCCGCAACGGTTGCTGCGCCAACCACCTTGGCCAGGTTCGACGCATCCACGGACGTGACGGACTTGCCCCTGTGCTCGCCCTGGAAGGCAATGGTGAAGACATTGCCGACCTTCGTGACCGCTACGTTGTTCGTGTACGGCTTCGAGTTGTCGTTGCGCGGATTGAACGGATCGAGCATCGAACCGTTCGGGTTCAGGATCGGATCGAGCGCGGTGCGCAGGTCCGCGGCGGAGATGTCGAACGACAGGTTGCCGGTGGTCTGCGATGTCGCGCCCGTCGAACTTGGCACGTTCAGCGTCAGCCGGAAGGTTCCGCTGGTCGCATCGACCGTAAACGTCTGGACATTGCCGATCTGCGGCTGGGTCGTGCCGTCGCGCTTCGTGGTGACCGAGAGGTCAACCGATTGCTGGTCGTTCGCCACCAGGCCGGTAGCAGGCAGCACCCCCGCGGTTCGGGCCTCGGCCCACACGATCCTGGGCATGTTCACCCCGGCAAGCGACCGCACGAACGAAACCGTATAGGTCACTGCATCGGCGAGCGACGTGCCGACGGGCACTTCCCGGCTGTACTCGGTCACCGTGATGTCCTGCGTGTTGAACAGGGTCTTGAGGGCGTTCTCCAGTGCCATCGCCCCGCCGCCACTTCCGGTGTTGTCGTACGCGATGCCTACGGTCGTTCCATACCCGGGAATTGCCGGATCGACTCCCAGCTTGAAAGTGCCAGTCTTGGCCTGGATGCGGATGAGTTGCACTTCCTGCACCGCCGGCATGTCGAGCCCGGTCAGCGTGGTCGCGGTCAGGGTACCGACGTTCGAGTTCGCATCTCCCGAATCATTGATGTTCAGCGTATCGCCGTTGCCGCCTCCGACAACGCTCAGCAGCCCCGTGATCTGGTCGACCAGGTTCGCGGCGCTGCCCACGTTGATCGTGTCGGTGCCTGCGCCGGCATCGATCGTGGTGTGGCCCGCGACGGACTTCACGTCGATGATGTCGTTGCCCCCGGCGCTCGAAATGTTCGTTGCGCCCAGGTGGGTCGACTGGATATCGAGACGATCGATACCCGAGCCGAGCAGGAGGTTCAGTTGCTCGAGGTTGTGGTACGTGATCCCGCCGTTGAGCTTCTTGCCCGTAATGACCGTATCCGTGCCCATTCCGAATCCGTACAGGCGGTCCTCCGTCAAGGTGCCCTTGTCGTCGGAAACGCTGCTGCGGTTGTAGACGTTCAGCACATCGACCTGGTCGGGCTCGCTGACCAGGAAGTTGCGATTGACCGGGGTGATGAAATAGCCCTTGCCGTCGACCGGCGCGTGCGCGGAATCCACCGGCCACGCGGTCGTGAATGTCGCCGTCTCGTACTTGATGTCCGAGTGGTAGTTGCTGCTCAGCCCGATGGCATCGGCCAGGCCCTTAGCAATCGCCTGGAAGGTATCGCCCGGTTTCACCGTGTAGCTGAAGTGGTCCGTCGATCCACCGGCCTTGACGATGTCGATTCCCCAGACCCCGCCAACGTTGAGGGCCGCAGCGGTTCCGCCTAGCTTGATTTCGGCAAGGGACCAGTTCACTCCCGAAGCATTCGAGGGGACGCCACGCAGGTTTGCGCTTCCACTCGAGACTTGGACGGTGAAGCCCGAACCGCCATGCGTAATCGCAAGCAACTTGTCGTTGACCGTGACCGTATAACCGTCGGCGATCATCTGCTGGGAGAGCCTTTGCGCAACCATCGTCAGCGTCAACGCGTCGCCACCGGTGCCGGCTACATAGTGCGCGACCTTCGTGACCCCCGCGTTCACCAAAGTGATATCCCAAACGCTGGCCGCGAACACGTTCCCGGTCATTACGAGGTCGACGGACTGGTAGACCGTCGCCGCTGCACCGCGGCCCGCAAGCGTCGCCGTACCGCCTGCTGGCGGGGTAAACGTCACGGTGAAATTGCTAGTACCGTCCTCGGTCTTGATGGCGACCGTATCGCCTTTCAAGCCGCCCAGCGCGAGGTCCATTGCAGTACCGACACCGGGAGAATTGATCACGGTCATCTGGTACGGGAAGTCGTTCATGCGCGGGTCGAGACCCGGCATCTCGCCGCGCTGCGCATCGACGTGCATGATGTGCGTGTCGGTCAGCGTGCCTTTCCCATTCGCGTCGGTCCCAAAGGAGGTGAGCGTGCTGTTCGGGAGGACCCAGTTGGTCTCGCCAGCCGTCATGTACGGTTGATTCAGCGCGCGGGCGTCCGCGTACTTGACGCCCCCTTCGATCGTCAGCGGACCGCGGATATGGTTTATCCGCTCATCCATCGCCGGGAAGACCTTGATGTCGTGGCCATCGATGACGTTGTCGTCCAGCGCGGTGACGATCACCTTCTGCTGCTTGTTCCAGGCGTTGGCCGGATTGCCCGTGGTGTCGGCCTTGAATACCAATTGCGCCGTAATCGACGCGCCTGCGGCGCTTGCCGGCAGCGTAACGACCGGCGTACCGGTCGACCTCACCGAGTAGCTTGCGCTCAGGACCGTGGTGGCATCGGGCGTGCTGATATTCAGCACGAGGCCGGTCAGCGTCGAGCGATAGATCGTCAGGTTCCTGATCTGGTCGAACAATCCGACCGCGACGGTCGCCAGGTCGTCTCCATACTTCACCAAGTAGGTGTAGTTCACGCTGTTTAGCGTGAGCGTCCAGACCTCGTCCTTGACAGGCTGGCCGGTCAACCCGATCTCGACCTTCTGGGCGGTGAGGGAAGCAATCGCCGCGGAAGCCTTCGAGTTCGCCGGTGTCGTCAGCGACGAGGCAAACTGGGTGCCCCGGCTGACATTCAGCCCCGCACCATTGACTGTAACCGTGTAGCCAACGACGGTCGGGTCGTACGCCGGGTTGCCGACAGTGGCTTTCGCTGTGACCGCGGCCTGAAGACCGAGTGCCACGCTGTTCAGCGAATCTCCGCCGATCGCGATGTAGGAAACCGTCGTGCCATTGAGCGAGAGGGTCCATTTCTCGCCGGCCACCACCGGGCCATTGAGCACATAGCCGATTGCGGTTACCTGGCTGCCGATCGAGGCAACAGTTGCCCCTCCGGAAGAATACGGGGTCACCGAAAGCCTGGTCGTGAACGATGCCTGGTCTCCCGCGTAGCGGCTCACGGTGAAGGTGTCACCCGAGACCGTCACCGTGTACCCGGCGCTCGCGGCATCAACCGCTGCTTTCAGTCCTTGCGCAACCTTGGCCAGCGTAAGCGCGTCGCCGCTGGCTCCACCGACGTAGTTGAAGGCCGTAGTGTTGAGGGTCAATGTCCAGGTTTCGCCGGCAATCACCGTTCCAGCCAGCTGGATCTTTGCCTGCGGCGTCGCCACGTTGACCTGCACCGCTTCGTGCTGGCCGTAGTTGTCCTTGGCGGAGAACGCCAGGTCCGAGTTGTACGTAAGCGTTTTCGTGGGCACCACATCCAACGTGATGTCCGCGGTCGGCTGGCCGGTAAGCACGACCTGGAAAGAATCGAAATTGGAGGCGTATCCCGGGAACTCGGTCTTGACGTCGTACTCGATCTTGAACTTGTCGCTCGCCGCAGCCGGCAACTGGCTTGCCAATGTGTACAGATTGGTGCGCGGGTCGTACGCGAGGATCGATGCCGACTGCCCGACGGCCGTACCCGTGGTGAACGTCAGCTGCTTTCCGACGAGGCTGATGGCTTCCTTGTTGATCTCGTGGCGCTGAAGCGAAATATTGAGGTCGTAGGATTGGCCTCTTGTGACGCCCACATATCCGTCCGCGAAATACAGGTTCGGGCGCTGGGGATCGGTCGGCAGGTACTTGCGGAATGAATTGACTTCGACCGTGTAAGTGCCGGCCATGGTCAGGTCGCGCGTGATCCGCGGGTCGTTGATCGTGGTGCTGCCGGGATCCTGTACGCCGGAATTCATCCCGATCGTTCCTACCAGGTTGCCGTTCGGGTCCTTGATGCTCAGCGTCAGGTACTCGACGTACGCGAAACGCTGGATCTCGAAAGTGTCGATGAGGATCGAGTTGCCGAACGGGTCGAAGGACGGTACCTGTACCGGCACCGAGTACGAGGACTGCCCGAACACCTGGTTGGCGTGGTCGATGTCCAGCACCGTGATGACCTTGCCGCCACCCTGGGACACGTCCTGCGTGAAGCCTGTAAACCACGCACCCGAGGTCCGGGTGACTGTGAGGGTGTGCCCGGTAACGGACACCGTGTACAGGGTGCTGTCGATCGCATCCCTAAGCTTGCCGGCGACCGCATTGATGTTGTCGTCGTCGTCGACTACAGTGCTGTACGAAATCCCGTTCAGCTTCACCGCCCAAGTGTCGCCCGGGGTTACCTGCCCTTCGAGCGTGAACTGGACGCTGGTGAGCCTGGGCGAGGCGGCGACGCCGGTGGGGGCAGCCGAGGTCGTTGGCGCAAAGTTGTGGACGTGGATCAGCGAATCGAAAGACACGAAACTGCCGTCTGCCGCGGTCAGGTCCAGGATGTTGCTGTTCAGGGTGTGCGTCACCGAGTACGCGCCGCCCAGGCGGGTCGCCAGGAGGTTGGCTACAGCACCGGTTCCGTTCGCGGCAAAGGCGTCGCTGCTCGTAAGATAGTTTG
>ENA-ORBV01001804-ORBV01001804.1-microbial-mat-metagenome-genome-assembly--contig:-NODE-1804-length-46824-cov-13.606135_pt1 | contig 46824 bp, 41 predicted proteins | sample MGYA00237777_ERZ505514 | MGnify/ENA primary metagenome ERZ505514 (study PRJEB26160, sample SAMN06269048) | microbial mat metagenome | isolation source: Oligotrophic lake microbial mat | place... | reverse complement strand
TGTCTAGGGGTTTCCCAGTAGACACGAGTTAACCTTTGCATTAACAAAGGATTACAATGGTGGACACGATTGAAAAATGCTCAAGGTAGACAAACCTGGGCCGGGAACAGGCAACTCGGATCACCCGCAATTGCGAGCGGCCTGTGCGAGCGGGGTTGACGATCAGCGTGGTCACGCCAGCCAGGCCCAGCAGGCGCATCTACGGGCAGTTCCTGGCCGCTTGGGCGATGGTGGGGAAGTCCAAGAATCACTTTCCATTCCTGGACTGGATTGTGCGGACTCTGTATCCGAATCCGTCCGTCGCCAAATCGTTTTGTGGTGTGGTGTGGTGTGTCAGACGCTTTCATTCCCGCTCCGACCAAACGCTCACATCGCCGTTCTCTTCAAGCTCAACTTGGATGACGATGGGGCAACAACACACCGGACAATCCTCGACGTATTTCTGTCGGCTTCCCCCCGATGGATCAATAGGGATCACGATCTCTTCGCCACAGGAGTCACAGATGTAGCTTGCTTCGTTCTGCATAAGGCCTCCGTTACAACTGCGCTTCCACCTGTCACGAATCTTCCCGAGTTTGATTCTCCTCCGTGCAGATGCGAACCAGCGATGATGACTCAAGGTGAATCGCTCTTGGCTTGCGACTGCGCTTCGCCTTCCATGGGATCCTTGAGCACATCCTGCACGTAGAGCATTTTCACCGCGACCAGTCCTACCGCCGCTAGAGGCGTGGCGAAAAGAATGCCCAGCGTGCCCAGCAGCACACCCATGAGCGTCTGCACGGAAAGGGTCAGGGCGGGAGGCAGTTCCACGTTCTTTTGCTGAATCAATGGCGTGATCAGATAGCTTTCGGCCATCTGCACGGCGAAATACAAACCCGCCACATACAGCGCATCGGTCGGACTCTGCGTGAAGCCGACGGCCAACGCGGGGATGACGGCGAGGATCGGCCCGATGTACGGCACGAAGCTGAACAGGAACGCGATCACTCCCAGCGCCAGCGCGAGCGGGATGCCCAGAATCAGCAGGCCCACAGTCGTGGCGACGCCAACGATCGTCATGCTGATCAGTCGTCCGATGATCCACCATCGCAGCGTGCTGCCCAGGGTGTCCAGTACCTCCGCAGCTCGAGCACGCCGTGGCATGGGAACCAAGTGCAGCAGACCGCTGCGATAAAGGTCAGGCGAACTTGCGATGTAGATACCGATGAACAAGATGATGACCATGTTGGCGACTGCGCCGAGTCCGGTGCTTAAGACCGAGGTCATGTGGCCGATGATCTCCGAGCCCCCGGAGCGGTCCTGTTCTGAGTTGCCTTGCCCCGATGGCGTCATGTCCAGAAGCTGGCGTCCCCAGTTGTAGTTGGAAAGCTGGGCGCGAAGTTCCTCCCATGCCGTGGTGAGTTTGCCAGAAAGTTGATCGAACTGGCTGGCGATCTCGGCAGCGAAGTACCACCCGCTGGCCACCACGATGGCGGTCAAGAGCACGAGGACCACCGCCAGCGACCAGCCCGCTGGCAAATGCGTAAACTTCGAAAGCAGTTCTGCAAGACCGCGCAGAAACACCGCCAGCAGCACACCGCCGAAGATCAGAAGCAGTACATCAGTGGCGTACCACGCGACCAGTAGAAGTACGACGGTGGCCACGACGAGCAGAAAATGTCGCTGAAAAGAAACATCGCGGGATGTTGTGGAAGGATCGCTCATGTCGTGTTCGGTTGTTCATCGAATCGCTCTCACCTGGTGACTTGCCGCACCGAGTATGGAGTCGTCGTCACGTGCTCGAACTTTTGTGCCGATCCCACGGCCAGCGCCCTTCGCGCTCCACTTCCAAGGCTATGCTCAGGAAAAGGAGAAAAAGGGAAAAAGTACAAAGCACATATACATCTTGACAATCCTCGTCTATGTCGCCACGACGTATATGTACTTGTCCCCTTCCGGCCCAACTTGGCCGAGTTTACTTCTATGCCAGTAGGCTTACCGGGCCAGTAGGCTTACCGGCGCATCAGCACCACAATGACGACGATCAGGAGGATCAGGCCAAGCGTGCCGCCGCCAATCCAGAGGGCATCGGCGAGAACCGGAGTGACGGAGGGAAACCATGTAGAGAGTAGTGTGTGCATGACGGACCTTGGTAAGAGAAACGGGAAGCCATTGACGGATGCGCATGGATGCGTCGGCACCCATCGCGGAAAGTTAGTTCAGGAATCAGAGAAAGAAACAGTTCAGTCTTTGCGCCTGCTGGTGGCCTTGCCGTAGGCTTCTTGCACCTTGCCGGCTGCCTTCTGGGCCTTGCCTTTCACCTGCTGGACGGTGTCGCCCTTGATCGCGCCCGCAATGTCGTTGAGCTTTCCCTTAACCTGTTTGACTCTGCCGGCGGCAATGTCTTTGCGTGCCATGATTCCGTTCCTTTGGTTGAGTGTTGCGGCTTCAATGCGTGCGGTACGATTCCTCCACTTTGAAGGTAGAGGGCAGCGCTCTCCCGAAGCATCAGCAAATCACTCGACGCGGGATCGGCGAAAGGCTATGAACCGGGATTTCCTATTTGGACTGCGGGCCATGAACATCCGAGCCGGGCGTGGCGCACGACCTTGCAGCCGATCTTGATCTGTTTGTTCCGCAGGGTCGTGAGCGTCCAGCAAGTAGGAATTCGTGACGGGTATCGCCCTGATCTTTCCCCATATCCCTGCCGTATCGGATCGTAACCCGCCCACTTTATCTGTTCTTTCTTCTTCAGCGTCTTGGGCTTTGAAAAATGAGTCCGCTTCCGCGAAGCGTGTAAAGCAATGGCCACTGCACACAGCGGCGGAAGACCTCCGCTGGCTGGCTGGTGGTACTGCCTGGCATACGCCGAACTCAGCATTGCACTGATGCCACGACGGGCTGCACACCCATTCCCCGCATCTTGCAACACGGCAATAATTAGACCGGCAGTTGCATCGGTGAAAAACCCGCGCGGCAACCAACCTCCAACACGGCGAGCCCTATGCAACACACGACACCGCACAAATCGCCACCGCACGAATCGCACATCCCCCACGGCACCACAAAACCAAGGCCCTTCGGCATGACCATCTGGAACCACGCAAGACGTAGCCGCGAAGCCATTAACACCGCCAACCACCGCGCAGGCTGGAGCGCCTCCACCCGCATCGTCGGCGGCCTCGATGACCCGCGCCTCCCCCTGCTCACCTCACGCGATCCCCTCACCCAGATATGGCCTTCTCTACCCTCTGCGCCGCTACCCCCAGCGCCGCTGACATCTGCGCCTCTACCCCCAGCGCCGCCGACCGAAGACTCGCGGCCGCAGCGCTCGTGGATCCTTCCCGATTCCCAAAACTAAGCCCCGGTCCCTTAAACATCTCGCCTTGGGGGAGCAGACCAACGGGACGCAGCTGAGTTGTCCCGTTGGTCTTCTCATCCTGATTCTTTGGGAAGGCTCGTGGCGAGGTTGTAGCCTTGATGGTTGACGAGTTGGGCTGCTGAGATCTTGCTCACGATTGAACTTCCGCCTTGCCATGGGTTGCTACTTTGGACAGTATTATGCTGTCCTTTCGCCGCGCCCACTGGGACTGGGGAAGTCCACTTCGTGACTTCGTGCCTTCATGGTAAAACCGATTCAATATTCGTGTCCATTATGAAGGCGCAGCCTGTCTGATAACCCGGGGCAATGTCCGATAGGAACAATTCGCGGCTACTGGCAAGGTTGCCGCCGATGATTTCGTGCCCTTTGCATTCACCCTTTACGAGGAGCAGCCATGAGCAAGCACGAGATGATCGACGCGATTCGCCAGCACAATCGCACAGCCAAAGTGCCGTTTCTCATGAGCTTCAGCGAAGCGGATCTGGCGACCTATCTGCGCCGGCTGTCGATGAGCGATCAGCGCGGCTCAACCTGGGTGCGCGAAAGCAGCGAGCCTGCGGTGACGGTGCGCGATTGCATGAGCCGGCGCAAGATTGCGGCTTGAGCGCGACGCAAATCTACGGACTGATTCACATCGCCCCGGCCTTGGCCGAGGGAACGCCGCGAGAACGTAGAGTCACCCCGGCTAAAGCCGGGGCTAGTTGAAGCGATCATCCGCGCACTTGAATCATCGATCACTCAACATGCCCACATGATGGCGCGTAAAATGACGTGTGTCCACGCACGGCCACGCGCTGATGTCGTTGCCGTTTTTCTGCCAGATGATGGCGACTGGCCGATGATGTGGGGAGCGATGATGGTGATGGTAGTGAGGGTGATGCTGATTGAGTCTGCCTTCATACTCCCCTCCCTCTCAGGTCTCCGTAGGCGACTCGCAAAGGCGAGGAGAGGTTGGGGAAGGGTTGGATTCTCGGACAGACTTGGACAGACTTGGACAGACTTGGACAAAATAGTGCTGCGGTTCGTGTCATCATCATCGAATACTCGACCCTCCCCTAACCCCTCCCTAGGAGGGAGGGGAATAAAAAAGATGCTGCATGCCAGTAGCCCCCAAAATTATTTCCGATCTGATCGCTGACTTGCCGCTGTCGCTCATGCATGGCGATGGCGGTGCTCTCGTGACGAATCTGACCGATGACTCGCGCCAGGTCACGCCCGGCTGCCTGTTCATTGTTCGCTCTACCACCGCCACCAGCGGTGATGCCAATCCCGCCAGTCCCGCCAGTAGACGCACCTTCATCGAAGACGCCATCGCGCGCGGTGCCGTCGCCATCCTCGCCCAACGCAGCCTCATCGAACAGACTTGCGCCGACCGCCCCGCCACTTCTTCGCCCCTCACCTGGATCGCTGCCGACAATGTCGATCAGGTCGATCAGGCTTTGTGCGGCCAGCTCGCCGAACGCTTTTATGATCATCCTTCACGCCAGCTCAAAGTCATCGGCATCACCGGGACCAACGGCAAAACCACCACCGCGTTCCTCATTCAACATCTGCTCAATCAGGCCAGTTGCAAGTGCGGACTCATCGGCACCGTCATCAATGATGATGGCGTCACGCGCCACGTCGCTGAACTGACCACGCCCGGTGCCATCGAGTTTTCGCGCCTGCTCGCCACCATGGTCAGTAACGGCTGCGAAGCGGTCGCCGCGGAAATTTCCAGTCACGCTCTGCATCAAGGTCGCACGGCTGCGATGAGTGTGGATGTGGCTGTCTTCACCAACCTCACGGGCGATCATCTGGATTATCACCAGACGATGGATAATTACGCCGACGCCAAGGCGATTCTGTTTCGCTCGCTTTCGCCGCAGGGTTTTGCGGTGGTAAATCACGATGATCCGTATGCGGACACGATGGTAGAAGGCTGCAAGGCGAGTGTATTGCGATGCAGTGTGAAGGAAAATGTGGATGCGGAGCTGGTGCGGTGTCGGGCGCAGATTGTCGCGCTGGCGGCGGACCACAGCCGAGTGGTACTCGATGGACCTTGGGGCAGCGTCGATCTGCGATTGTCTCTGGTGGGCAAACACAATATTTACAACGCGCTGCAAGCTGTGGCGGCGGCGAACTGTGTGCGAGCGATGGCGCGAAACCTGCGCGAGGCGATGGCGAATTGTCCTGCGCCGCCGGGAAGATTGGAGCCGGTGCGGGTGGAGAGTGTGAAGGGCCATCCGGCGGTGCTCGTCGATTACGCGCACACTCACGATGCTCTGGAAAATGTACTAAGTACCTTAAAACCGCTGACGCGCGGCAAGCTCATCGTGATCTTCGGCTGCGGCGGCGACCGGGACAAAACCAAACGCCCGAAGATGGCGAAGGTGGCCTGCGCTTGCGCCCATCGCGTGATCATCACCAGCGACAACCCGCGCACCGAGGATCCGCAGAAGATCATCGATGACATTGTCAGCGGCAGTGGCAGCGGCAGTAGCAGTGTGGGACAGGCGGAAGTGATCGTCGAGATCGACCGCGCCAAGGCGATCGCCCTGACCATCGCGCAGGCCGGTGCGGATGATGTGGTGCTCATCGCGGGCAAAGGGCACGAGGATTACCAGATCATCGGTAAGGTGAAGCATCATTTCGACGACCGCGAACACGCTGCCGCGGCGCTGCTTGAGTGGCGCGAGCAGCCGATGGCGCAGGCGAGCTGAGTCATATAGCCCCGGCTTTAGCCGGGGTGATTCAACGAACACCCAACAATTCCGGACTCAATCCGAATGCGCCGTGTTTCCCCGGCCGAGGCCGGGGCTGTATATAGGACCTCACACACATCCAAATCGCTACCATATCCCGCAGGCCAACGGATGGCCCCGCCGGTAGCGCTCGCACCCCTTGCGAAGGTTGAAATGGATTTCCTTGCCCCCTCCAATTTGCAGGCGATCACAGGCGGCCGGTGGCTGACGGAGCCTGGCGAAAATTCACTGGAAATCAAGGGCTTTTCGTTCGACACGCGATCGCTTGAGCCGGGCGATCTGTTCCTTGCTATTCGCAGCGACACGAGCGATGGCCACGCTTATGTGGAGCAGGCGATGAGCAAAGGCGCGGCGATGGTGATTGTCGATCGAGAAGCCAGAGGTCAGAGATCAGAAGTCAGAGGTCAGAGGTCAGAAGACGGAGGTCAGGAAGAAGCAACCGAAAATCTCAAATTTCAAATTTTAAATCTCAAATCCATTCCCGTTCTTCTCGTGCCCGACACCGTGCTGGCCTTGCAGCAGATCGCGGCAGCTTGGCGCACGGTGCTGGGCGCGCATGGCGTGAAGGTCATCGCGGTCACCGGGTCCAATGGCAAGACGACCACGCGCAACATGATTCACTGTGCCCTGTCGGCCGCGCTGCGCGGCACGCAGAGCATCAAGAGTTTTAACAATCATCTGGGCGTGCCGCTGACACTTTTGTCGGCGCGTGCGGAAGATGATTTTGTGGTTGCCGAGGTAGGCACCAATCATCCTGGCGAGATTGCGACGCTTGCTGCCATCGTCAAACCTCACATCGCAATCATCACCAACATCGGCACCGCCCACATCGGCATGTTCGGCAGCAAGGACGCCATCGCCGTTGAGAAGAGTTCTCTCTTTCGCTTCATCGAACATGGCGGCTACGCCATCATGCGAAGCAGCGAAAAGTATGCAGCGCAGTGGCAACGGGAAGTCGTGCCTTCGCATGCAAGCACGCTCACATTCGGCAAAGACGAGAGCGCCGATGTACACCTCACGGGGCCTGCGCACTCTGATGAACAAGGCTTGCATTTCACGCTGGAGGGCGGCGTAAAAGTTGATCTTCCGATGCTCGGTGAACACAACATCGAAAACGCACTGGCTGCGATGGCGGTGGCGCAGGCGATGGGCGTGGATGATCAAGTAGCCGCGACCGCTCTGAGCAAACTCACGGGTGTCGAGATGCGGATGCAGATCATCAGGCTTGGATCAAGTACCAAAGACGAGAATACCAGCGACAAAAGCAGCGCCGCCATCACGGTGATCAACGATGCCTACAACGCCAATCCTGATTCGATGGCGGCAGGTCTTGCTGCGCTGGCGTCGCTGCCTGTGCCCAGTCAGGCCAGGCGAATCGCCATCCTCGGCGACATGCGGGAACTGGGCGACGAAACGATCCCGGCACACCGCAGCATCGCGGCGATGATTCTGGAGATGCACGCAACTGGCAATAACAGTGCTGATAAGGGCGATGCTAAGGAAAAATCAAGCGATCAGCCGAAGAACAACATAGAGAAAGACATAGACATGGCCATCCTCATCGGCGAGCAGATGGAACATGCTGCGCTTGTGCTGGCATCGGGCGGACAATCCGAGGATTTTATTACTCATTATCCGCGCTGGTCCGATGACCTGCCCGAAAAGGTCGCGGCCTTGCTGCAAGAAGGCGATGTTGTATTGCTCAAAGCGTCACGCGGCATGCAACTGGAGCGACTGATTCCAGCGATGGAAAGAAAGTTTGGGGCGGTGCATTGAAGCAGTGAACGCGTCATGAAAGTCCTGATTAATCCAAAATACCAGATTCAAATCACCCCCAGCATCAATCCAGTTCTGACTTCCCCCCTTGCTCTACCACCTCTACAACGCGACCAAAGACTGGCTCAATGAGCATGGCCTGGGGTTCTTCCGCCTCTTCAGCTTCATCAGTTTTCGCATTGTCTTTGCCCTGATCTTCAGCTTCATCACCGTCATCCTCTTCGGCAAGCCCACCATCCGCTACCTCCTCAAACTCAAGGTCGGCGACAACCCCGAGTTTCACAACAAAGACCTCAACGAACTCATGAAACGCAAAAGCAACGTGCCCACCATGGGCGGCGTGCTCATCTGCTTTTCCATTGTCGCCACCGTGTTGCTGCTGGCTGACCTGACCAATTTCTACGTACACATGGCCATGCTCTGTCTGCTCTGGCTGGCGGCAGTGGGCGGGGCGGATGACATCCTCAAGCTCACCACAGCTCGTCGCAAAGCCGGTGGCCGCGATGGGCTTAAATCATGGGAAAAACTGCTCTTTCAACTGGGCTTGGCGGTCATCCTCGGGCTCTTCATTCATCATCACGGACAGGCCAATGATGAAGACTCGATGCGCATGGCTTACAGCCTGAACCTTCCCTTTATGAATAGCTGGGTGCGCGATACCGCCACTGGCTCGTGGGTGCCTAGCGATGCGCTGATCGTCCTTGGGCCGATTGCTTTCGTGGCGCTGACAGTCTTAGTCATCACCGGCGCTTCCAACGCGGTGAACCTGACCGATGGCATGGATGGCCTGGCCAGCGGGATCATGATTATCAATTCGCTGGCGTTCATTGTGCTGACGGTGATTGCCGGGACGGAACCGGTGGCTAAGCAGTTGCTGGTGCCGTTCATCGCGGAGTCGGAGGAGCTGGCTGTCGTATGCGCTGCGATGGGCGGCGCGTGTCTGGGGTTTCTCTGGTTCAACTGTTCGCCTGCGCAGGTTTTCATGGGCGACACCGGTTCGCTTCCTCTGGGCGGTCTGCTCGGTTTCATTGCCGTCGTCATCCGCCAGGAATTTCTGCTCATGGTCATCGGCGGCGTCTTCGTCTTCGAAGCGGTCAGCGTCATCCTGCAAGTGGGCTATTTCAAAATCACCAAAGGCAAACGCATCTTCCGCTGTGCCCCCGTGCATCACCATTTTCATCTGGGCGGCTGGACCGAACAGCAAGTCGTCGTCCGCTTCTGGCTGCTCAGCGGCCTGTTCGCCGCGGTGGCGCTGGCGCTGATCAAGTTGAGATGAAAGATATGCAGCCGCTTGCGGCGTAGCGGCGTCAGCGCGGGGATCGACGAATTTCACTGCTTACGAAACTGCGCGGTGGTCGCAGACTTCCGCGACTCGTTGAGTCGCGGCTCACGCCGAGCGTTTCTCGACGGCTAAACGAAATGCCTTTCACTCCTTGTACCTCCTCTACCTTCCTGTACCTCCTCTACCGCCCCTCCTCCCCGCTATGCATCCCCGCATACGCTGGCTGCTCCTCGATGATCTTCGCTTCGGCATCGAGCATTTCGTTCCAGCGCTGATCGACGTCGTCGGCTCCGGGCATGTCGTGGGCCAGTTGAACGAAGACTGCATAGTGCCCGCGCTCACTGGCGCTGAGGCCGCCGTACAACTTTGATAGTTCTCGATCTTCCGATTGCTGGGCGAGCAGCTCGAAGCGTTCGCACGAACGCGCTTCGATGAGAGCGCTGATGAGCAGACGATCGATCACTTCGCGCGGACCTTGGCCTAGGCGCACGAGGTTGTGGAGGGCTGCTGCATAAGGATTGCGATGGCTCTTGGTGAACCGTCCGCCGCGACGAACCAGCAGGCGCAGGACGATGCCCAGATGGTCTGATTCATCCTTGGCGATGGCGGTCATCGAGCGTACCCACTGCATGGAATAATCTTTTTCATCGGGGCCAGCGTCGTGTTGACCGGGCCAGCGGTTGAGGAGGTCCAGCGCGTTGGTGGCGGCCTTCTTTTCCAGATGGGCGTGATCGTTGAGCAGCAAGAGCGGCTTGGCGAGTACGCTGCTCGCCCAGGAGGCTGGCGTGATAAAACGCAGAGGCAACTGAATCGTTGAGACTTGTGGCATCGGCCCATTGTATGGACACAAACGGCTGATGATCCGATAGGATTACCATGACCATGGCCACGAAGAAAACTTCCAAACGTCCCACGTCCACCGCCACCCCCTCTACTGCAACTGCTTCTGCCGCTGCCGGTGCCGCTGCTCCTGCCGCCGAGCCTCACCAGCCCACCGCCATTGATCGCGATTGGCGCACACATGATTTCGCCATCGATGGCAACGCTCTCGAACTCATCACGCAGGATTGGCTGCTCACCAACGGCACCGGCGCGTTCAGCATGGGCAGCGTTACCGGGGCCAATCAGCGGCGCTATCACGGTCTGCTCGTGGCGGCGACGCGCCCGCCGGTGGGCCGTGTTGTTGCGCTGAATCAGATGCTCGAACAGATCGTGCTCACCCTCGATGGCACCGAGCACAAACTCGAATTCACCACCTGTCAGTTCCCCGGAAAAACCGGCGGCGAGCCAGATGCCTTTGCACCGGCTGGGCATACGATGCTTCGCCGATTTCAGAAAGGTCTTTCCGTCAGTTGGACCTACACCTGGGGAAAAATCCTTTTCGTGCGCGAAGTTTTTCTGCACTGGCAGCAGCAGGCAGCCACGGTGCGCTATCTCATCAAAGGCCTGGGCAGCGCGGGCAACACCGCGCAGCTTCGCCTGAGCCCGATGGTCACGCTGCGCGATTTTCATTCGCTGCTACATAAGGATCAGGCGGGCCACTTCACCGTCGATTCACACATCAATGGTGTCACCGTCAAGCGCGAAGATGGCGCGGGCCTGCCCGCTAATGAACCTGTCTCTGTCACCTTTGCATGCGACAAGGCTGCTCGTTTCGATCGCACCCGCAACTGGTGGTACAATCTGGTCTATCGCGTGGAAACCGAGCGAGGCCAGGATGATCGCGAAGACAATTTCATCCCCGGCTGCTTCGAAATTCCGCTCGATCCTAAGCAGGATGAACACATCATCACGCTGACTGTCGCGCTGGGGAACAGTGCTGCGAATCCTGTGGATGGGCTGGGCAATGCGAGACAGAATCATCTGGCGCCGATTCTCAAGCATCTGAGTGAAACGGGAGGCGGTGGCGCAAGCGTCAGCGCGGAGATTGCTGCGATGCGGAAAGCGCTCACGATCGCAGCCGATGATTTTGTGGTCGGTCGCACCATCAAGGGGCGCAAGCTTTCGACGATTCTTGCGGGGTATCCTTGGTTTGCTGATTGGGGACGGGATACGTTCATTGCGCTGCCGGGTTTGCTCATTGAGACCGGTCGCTTTGCCGAGGCTCGCAACACGCTTGCGGTTTTTGCGGAGTCGATTCGCGATGGCCTGGTGCCCAATCGCTTTGATGATTACGACGACAACGCAGCCCACTACAACACCGTCGATGGCAGCTTGTGGTTTATTCAAGCGGCCCTGCGCTATGTCGAAGTGACCAAGGATCAGGCTTCGTGGAACGATTGGCTCAGCGCTGCCTGCCAATCGATCATGGAGGCGTACATCAAAGGCACGGGCTACGACATTCGCATGGCAGGCGATGGGCTCATCACCGCAGGCAACGCCAACACGCAGCTCACCTGGATGGATGCGGCCTGCGGCGGCGTGGTCTTCACCCCTCGCTTTGGCAAAGCTGTGGAAATCAACGCGCTCTGGTATGCCGCCCTCTCCGGCATGGCGACGGCGATCAAGAAAGACAACAAACCCACCAGCGATCACTACCTCAAACTCGCCGCCCGTGTGAAACGCGCCTTCGCCAAGAACTTCTGGAACGATGATCTGGCTTGCCTGGCTGACGTGGTGTGGAGCGATGATCAGGGCGTTGACCATCGCGATGATTCGCTGCGGCCGAATCAGATTTTTGCCGTAAGCCTACCTGATTCACCGATTCCGCAAACGCTGCAAAAGAAAGTTCTCGCTGCCGTGAAAGCGAGATTGCTCACCCCCAAGGGCCTGCGCAGCTTGTCGCCCGAGCATCCGCAGTATCACCCGCGCTACACCGGCGAACAGTTCAAACGCGATGGCGGCTACCACCAGGGCACCGTCTGGGGCTGGCTCATCGGGCCTTATGTCGAGGCGGTTTTGCGTGCGGGTAAGTTCAGTGCTGCATCGCGCAAGGAAGCGATGCAAGCGCTGCACCCCTTGCTCGATGAAATGATGAACGAAGGCATCGGCCAGCTTCATGAAATCTACGAAGCTGACCCGCCGCACAGGGCTGTGGGCTGCATGGCGCAGGCGTGGACGATCTCCGAGGCACTGCGAGCGATGAGGCTCATTGAGAGCAAGTGAGCGGTTGAGAGATCACGAATGGAGCCTCTGAATTACCTGAAGCAATCGTTTTTCAGGAAAGCAGGAAAATGGAAATAAGGAAAAGAAGGCTGTTCAACAATGCTTTTCCGGCCTTGCTTTCTTCCTGCTTTTCTTATGAAAATTCTGTATTGGGATTATTCAGAAGTCCCAAGCATAGGGTGAACTTCGCTTTACCACGAAGGCACGAAGAAAGGCAAGTGGGATGAGTTTTATCACTTCATGATTTTATACCTTCGTGGCTTCGTGCCTTCGTGGTAAAACCGATTCATCAGTACCCCATCATTTTTCTCTTGGTTGATGCTCCCGCTTCGGGTAGTCTTGTGTTATTCATTCATCTCGTCCGTAATCCGTACTGACATCTGGTGCATCGAAAACCCTAACCGCGAGGAAGTTGATCATGGGACTTCGCGATGATTTATCGAATGAGCCGATTGGACGACTGGCGATCTGTGCGGGCGTTCGCTTTCCTGCGACAGCGCCGGTGCGCGCAGCGGTCGCTGCCTTGCGCGAGGAAAAGCAAGGCTGCGTGATCGTGGTTGATAGCCACGGCCGCCCTGAGGGCAAGTTCACCGAGCATCAGCTTGCCGGTCTGCTGTCCAAGGGCACTGCGTTTCTCGATGAGCCGATCAGTCGGCACATGCGCGATGCGTGGGCCCAGGTGCGGCTCGATGAGCCGATCACCAGCATGATTCACAAGCTTCAGGATTACCACCTGCGCTATGTTCTGGTCGTTGATGAACAGGGCAAAGCCTTGGGCGTCACCGGGCAACGGGCGCTAATGGAATACATCAGCGACAACTTTCCTTTGCAAGTGCGCACCAGTGAAATGGATGCCAAGGTGTCGATTGACACACGGGAGGGCGCATGAACCACAAGCGACAACGGCGCGGCGCGGATGATGTTGAATTCAGCGATCCGCTCAAACGGTACGAAGGCTGCACGCCCAGCGACGATCTGGAGCGAGCCTTGTGCGAAGGCACCGTGGCGGATGTCGGGCCGATGTCAATCGCGACAGCTTCGCCGATTGATACGATCGAGTCAGCCGTGATACGCATGGCTGAACTCGATGTGGGTTGCCTGCTGATTCTTGAAACCGATCGACTCGTAGGCATCTTCACGCAAAGCGATCTGCTTCGCCGGGTGATTGATCGATACGACCTGATCAAAGGCACGCTGCTTCGCGATGTGATGACGCCCGATCCTGCGTTTGTGCGAAATACCGACAGCCCGGCAAAAGCGATCAATCTCATGTCCACCGGCGGCTTCCGCCACGTGCCTGTGCTCGATGTCGATGACCGCGTGGTGGGGATCATCGGGCCTCGCCGTGTGACGCAGTATCTGAGACAGCATCTGGGGTAAAGGCAAAGTCATTGGCCGCGAAAAAGCGCAGAAGGCGCAAAAAAAGAAAAGCAAGAATTCAATTTTTAGCGGTTATACAAACCAAGCCCGATGGCGAGTCCGCGAGTTGTCGGTGTCGTTTGATTGCGGATTCAATTCATGCGATTTGAAATTTGAAATTTGAGATCTGCAATTTGTGATTTGAGATTCGCCGCCCCGGCTCTCTTCCTCTTTTGCGACTTCTGCGCTTTTTTGCGGCCATCTCTTTTTTACGGCCATCTCTTTTCTGCGGCCATCATCTGATTCTTCACTGCAATCGCTCAATCGCCATCCGCTGCGGGTTCGCCAGCGGCAGATCATCCACTTCATCCAGCGCACGCCAGATGAATCCATCGCGCGGCTGCGACCGCCCTACCGCATCGCAGCGCCAAAGCACGAACGTGATCGAGCGGTGCGTCGTCTGATGAAAAAACGTGCTGATTTCCACTATTTTTTTCACCTTCACGCCTGTCGCCTCACAGGCCCAAGCGGCCACATCATCACTCGACACTTCCGCGTCACAAGCGAAAGTTTCACACGTGGGCAATTGCCAGAGATTGGACCAAAGGCCAGCCGCCGGTCGTTGATGAAAGAGAAACTTTCCGCCGCGCTCGATGGCCAGAATGTGATGCGTCACCGCCCGTGGCTTGGTCTTCTTTTTCTTGATCGGCAGCGACTGAGCAATGCCGCGCTTGTCCGCTTCGCACAGCGATCGCACCGGACAGATCGCACACAATGGCCCGCGCGGCAAACAGACCGTCGCTCCAACTTCCATCATCGCCTGATTGAAATCGCCAGGCTGCTCCGCCGGCACCAGCTTCTGCGCCAGTTCCCACAATCGCTTTGTTGCAGCCGTGCCATCAATGGGATCCTCAATGGCGAACAGTCTTGCGAGCAGCCGCATCACGTTGCCATCCACCAGCGGCGCTCGCTGCCCAAACGCAATCGAGGCAATCGCGCCTGCGGTGTAGCGCCCGATGCCAGGCAGCGCGAGAAGCTCATCGACATTGCTGGGAATCTCGCCTTCGTGCTCCTGCACAATCGCCTTCGCCGCCGCGTGCAGATTCCGCGCCCGGCGGTAATACCCCAGCCCCTGCCACAGCCGAAGCACCTGCTGCTCATCAGCAGCGGCAAGCGATTCGACAGTTGGAAACGCCTGGATAAAACGGTGAAAGTAAGCAATGACCGTCGCCACCTGCGTCTGCTGAAGCATGATCTCGCTCAGCAGAATGTGATACGCATTGCCCGCTTGGCCTTCGGATGCGCGCCAAGGCAGATCACGCCGATGCTGGGCGAACCAGTCGAGCAACCGGCGGCGAAGAGAACGGATGAGCGAAGGCGAAGGAAGCATGAATGAATCAGGATAGTAAGGAAGCGCGAAGTGCGAAGGCCCAAGAGCGAAGTACGGAGCCTGACAACACGGCATATACCATAGCTTTCCGTATCACAATGACGGCTCGAAATCACCGCGTCGTCCCATGCCTTCGCTTCGCACTTTGAACTTTGAACCTTAAACTTTGAACTTCGCTCTTCCCTCCTCATGCTCCTCGCGACTGTTTGCCGATGTACCTCTAGCCGCCCGATAACCGGGCAGTCGGACACTGGCGGCCGTGGCGTGGGCCTCTTCTTCACGCTACGCTAACTGGATGCCCCAAGACTCCCGCGAGCCTGAAATGATTGCCACTTCGCACCGCCAGTCGCTTCCCGCACAGCGTGATTCCATCACTCACAAGTTCGCCATCATGGGCCACGAAGGCTATCTGACCATCGGCCTATTCGAGAACGGCCAGCCCGGCGAGATCTTCATCAAGATGTCCAAGGCAGGCTCAACTTTGGGCGGCCTGGTGCAGGCGTATTGCCGCGCTTTCAGTCTCGCGCTTCAGTTTGGTTTGTCCGTGCACGAAGCCGTGAGCCGATTCAAAGGCATGCGATTCGAGCCGATGGGCCACACCTCCAATCCTGAAATCCCCGAAGCGCTGAGCATCGTCGATTACGTGGCGCGGTATATTGAACTGCACTTCCTCAGTGACGATGATGCGTTGCGATGAGCGGGAAGACGAAGGCAATAGGCAATAGCCAATGGCCAATGGCCATTGCAAATTGAAAATTGCAAATTGCAAAATGAGGAAGAGCACTCGCGCGATTGGCCATGGGCTGTTCTTTTGATTTTGCACTTTGCATTTTTCAATGGCCATTTTGCAATCTCTGTTCTAAATCGAAGGTGCCTTATGCTTTCCAAACTTCTCCCCGGCTTCCTCGCGCTTTCCTGCTTCGCTGGTGCGCTGGCGCTTTACGCAGCGGATGATGCCAAGCAGCCCACGCCGACCACTGACAAAGCCAAGGACTCAGCTCAGGACATTGAGCAGAAGCTCAAAGAAAAACTCGATGCTGCCAACAAGGCGGCAAACGAAGCCAAGCCAGCGGCACCGATGAAGAAGGACGACCCGCGCACCGATCTGCCCAAGCTGCCAGCGCCGGCCCCCGGCCGCATCGATCAGCCAGACCCGCGCATCATCGGCATCGCACCAGGCGGCTCCGCGCCCAAGCTTCGCCGCGAGGGTGAGTTTGTGCTCAGTCGCCGCGGCCGATTAATTCGCGCTGAAGGCGGACAGTTACTTTTTTCCTTCGATGCTGACAGCGACAAAAGCGAAGAGGCTCCGATGTTTCTGATGCCCTGCCGGCTGCTGGAAAACATGGAAGAAATGTCGCAAGAACATGGCGACCGCACCGTGTTCATCCTGTCGGGTCAGGTCTTTGTTTATCGCGGGGCGAACTATCTGCTGCCGACGATGATGAAGCCTTCGATTGATCGCGGGAATCTGAAGAAGTGAGAGAGGCGGGTGTCGGGGTGTAACAAACCCTCATCGCTTGCGAGGAGAAGGTAATTCGCACCTCGGTGTCAGCAACAAAAAACACCGGCATCACTTGCGGTGACGCCGGTGCTTGAATCGCGCGATGCCACGACACGAAGGCACCCAACGGTTGGCCCTCGTTCATGGAAATATCCCGATCACTTGGTGCCGGACTCGACCTTTGAGGCCACGCCCTCTGCATGTGTAACCTTGACTTTGGCACCGACCTTCAGGGTATCAGCCTTGGTCGATTCCTTGCCATCAAGCACATAGGCGGTGGCATCGGTGACCTTGACGGTCACTTTATCGTCACCGTGCTTGACAACAAAGGATGCGCCATCTTCGGCGATACTGGCAATCTCACCTTTGAGAACCTTGCCATCTTCAGCCTTGACGCTCGCAGCGTTTAAAGCCAAACCGAATAGAGCCAGCGCACAGCACAACATAAACTGACGTCGAATCATGATACACCTCCGTGAAAATGGAGATTGACGATACAGACCGCCACCAACGTGGTGAACACGTCTGTAAAATTGATAAAAATTTGAAACTGGGATGGAGGAAGGAAGGGTGCGAGCGAAGCGATCAGATAAACCAACCGCACTGTCAGACCCGATGGGCCTGATTATTCGCTGGGGGAACGCATGGTCCCGTGACTGACAGAAATGCGTATTGCTCCAAGTAGGCGGGCGATCAGACAATTCGAAAGAATTGCCTGACTTATCGGTCCTCATTATGTTGTGGAAACATCATTCTGTCAAGGAGTGTGGATAACTTTTCGCCCTGCCTCCCTTCGATGGCAAATTGCGAGCTGGTCATCTCTCTAATCACTTGTCATCATCATCGCGTTTGATTCTTTCCCATCGTTCGTCTCCGCCCTACCATGACACACCATGTATCCATCGCTGCAAGAATTCGTTGCTGCTCTCGAGAAAGCCGGTGAACTGGTGCGCATCAAGGCGAAGGTTTCGCCGATGCTGGAGATCACCGAAATCACCGATCGCGTCAGCAAGAGCGCTGCTCCGCGCGCCAGTGAACATGCCAAAACATTCGACCCGCGCATGGCGCACATGGGTGGCAAAGCGCTGCTCTTTGAAAATGTCGAAGGCTCCTCGATGCCGGTGCTTATCAACGCACTAGGTAGCTACCGAAGAATGGAAATGGCGATGGGCGCTACCGAAGGCGGCTTCCCCGCGATTGCCGACCGCATTGAGAAATTGCTCAAGCCTGAGCCGCCCACCGGCCTGATCGACAAGATGAAAAAAGGCCTAGAACTGGCCAAAATTGCATCGTTTGGCCCCAAGCATGTCCGCAGCGGCCCGTGTCAGGAAGTCGTCAAAACGGGCGCGCAGATCAACCTGCTGGAGCTGCCGATTATCAAGTGTTGGCCGCACGATGGCGATCTTGCAGCCGTCGGCTACCCGCCCGCCTCCAGCTTCAAACCGGCGATCGATCCTTGGCCTGTGGGGCAAGGTCGCTACATCACCTTCGCGGGCATCTACACGATTCATCCTGACGATGCGGACAAGGAGGCGGGCCAGCCTCGGCCTTCGCGTAACGTTGGCATGTACCGCGCTCAGCTTGTCGATAAGACCCGCACCGCGATGCACTGGCACATGCACCACGATGGCGCAAGGCACTGGCGCGCGTGGAAGAAACACAACGACGCCAAAGGCGATCACAGCAAGGGCATGCCCTGCGCGATCGTGCTGGGCGGCGAGAGTGTGTTGCCTTATGCAGCCACTGCGCCGTTGCCGCCGGGCATCAGCGAACTGTTTCTCGCAGGCTTTCTCAACGACGCTGGCATCTCGCTGGTGCAGTGCAAAACCATCGACATGCAGGTGCCCGCGAATGCGGAGATCGTGCTCGAAGGTTTTGTGAGTACGGATGCGGGAACGATTGGGTGGGATCCGAGGAAAGAAGGGCCCAGAAGAGAAGGGCCTAGGGAAGAGGGCCTAGGGCCTAGGCAAGACAATTTAGAACAGCCAACATCCTCCGCTTCTTCTTCTTCCGCTTTCCCTCTAGGCCCTAGGCCCTCCTCCCTAGGCCCTTCTTCCGTCTTCGAAGGCCCCTTCGGCGATCACACTGGTTTCTATTCGCTGCCGGATCGTTATCCCGTTTTCACCTGCACTGCGATGACGCATCGGAAGAATCCAATTTATCCGACGACGATCGTGGGCTATCCGCCCCAAGAAGATTACTACATGGGCAAGGCAACCGAGCGCATTTTTCTGCCTGCGCTCAAGACGATCATTCACGACATCATCGACTATCACCTGCCGATGTTCGGCACGTTTCACAACTGTGCCTTCATCAAGATTCGCAAGGAATATCCGCTGCAAGCGCGCCGTGTGATGCATGCGATCTGGGGTGCGGGGCAGATGGCGTGGACGAAGCTGATCGTGGTGGTGGATGAGGATGTCGATGTGCACGATCAGGACATGGTGCTGTTTCACCTGTGTGCCAACTGCGATCCCGGCCGCGATGTCGAGATAGTCAACGGCCCCTTGGATATTCTCGATCACGCGGCCCCGCGCCTTGGTGCTGGCCACAAGATGGGCTTCGATGCCACCCGCAAAATCCCCGGCGAAGAGTGCGGCGGCCACCCGGTGCGCGACTTCCCTGCCTTCCTGAAAATGGATGATATGACCAAGGCGAAGGTCGAAGCGCGATGGCGCGAGTATGGATTGTGATACGTTTAGCCGCGGAGCAGAGGCTTTGCGCCGCTCCGCGTGTGTGGGCCATCTCGCACTCATTCGCCACGCGTCGTGCGTGGCACGACGGCTAAACTTTGATTTTCGTTATCATTCCTTCCATGCAGACCTACGACCAAATCACCGACCGGATCGCCACCCTGGCTCGCATCGTTCTCGATGGCGGCCTGCTCACCCGTGAACAGGCTCGCGAGCTCACGACCATCAAAGGCGAAGCGCTTTACGATCTTTTTTTCTGGGCCAACAAAATCCGCATCAAGTTCACCGGCTCCGCAGTGAAGTTCTGCTCCATCGTCGCAGGCAAAGTCGGCAACTGTTCCGAAGACTGTGCCTACTGCTCGCAGAGCAAGCATCACAACACCCACGTGCAGCCGCAGATGCTTTCGGTGGATGAAATGATCAGCGCCGCCGAGCAGGCCATCGACAACGGTGCCAACAGCTTCGGCATCGTCAACAGCGGGCGCGGCCCAACCGAAAAGGAACTCGACTGGCTCGAATCGTTCTACGATCGCATCGTCACCGAAAAGAAAATTCGCCCCTGCGCCACGCTGGGCGAACTGACCGAAGCACAAGCCGCCCGGCTCAAGGGCATGGGTGTGCTGCGTGTGAATCACAATCTGGAAACCAGCCGCCGCAACTTCGGCAACATCTGCACGACGCACACCTACGAAGACCGCGTGCGCACCATCAAGATCGCCAAGGCGGCTGGCCTCTCCGTATGCTCGGGCGGCATCTTCGGCATGGGCGACACATGGGAAGATCGCCTCGATATGGCGCTCGATCTGCGCGAGCTTGGTGCCGATGTAGTGCCCATCAATTTCCTCAACCGCATCGCGGGCACGCCGCTCTACGATCAGCAAAGCGATCTCTCGCCGATGGAGGCACTTCAGATTATTGCGATCTATCGCTTCATGTTGCCCGAGAAGGAATTGAAAATTGCCGGCGGGCGCGAAGTGGTGCTGCGCGACTTGCAGAGTTGGATTTTCTTTGCGGGCGGCAACAGCTTTTTGATTGGAAATTACCTGACGACGTTTGGCCGCAGCCCGGAACAGGATCACCAGATGCTGCGCGATCTGGGGTTGTCATTCACGACGTTTGATGAAGTGGAACACGAGGTGCCCATGGAGACGGCGATGGGGCCGCGCTCGATGGATAGTTTGATGGCGCTGCCTGTGGTGGGGTGAGGCTGTATCGTTCAATTCTCGATCTTCATGATTCATACTCGGCCCGCGCGGAGCGTCGGCGGCCTTTGCTCCGCGGCTAAACGTGGAGGGACTTGGTCGTTTCCTCACTTCTCCTGCGCAAACGCCTTGAACTGATCGGCGATCTTCGCCTGGGTTGCATCGCCTTTGTGGAAGAGGAAACGGTAGGTGAAGGTGGCCTTGTCGCCCTTTTTGATGACCATGTCGCCTGCGCCTTTGCCCTTCTTTTCGAAATCGTTGATGCCGAACGGATTGGCAGCGATCAGGCCATATTCGCGGGCATGCCAGTGGGTGGGGTGACGCGGATTGGAAGGATGATCGAAGATGGCGACGCCTACGGTGTTGCCGCCAATCGGTGCCCAGTAGTCCACCCATGTTGCCTTTTTGCCCCAGAGTTTCAGGTCTTCTTGGCCTTCGCTGTTGATCGCTTTGCCCTTGGCGACGGGGCCTTTGAGACGCAGCGCCGCATGGGTGCGAATGCCCATCGAGCCTTCTTTGGTGTCGCCGAAGGTCACATCGCCTTCGCTGGCGATGAGGGTGACGCGGTAGTCGATGGCGCGGTTGTCATCTGCGAGCAGGTGAAACTTGATGGCGCGTTCATCGGTGAGAATGACTTTGCCCTCAGGGCTTTTCCATTCGTTGGAGCCCAGGACGACTGCGTGCCCCGCATCAGCGGTACCCGTTGCGGAGACCGAGAGCACGCCCGTGGGAACGATGGTGCCTTTGCCCGCCGCCCAGAAGTCGATGCCGTTGACATTGCCATGGGTGTACCAGAGCGAGGTGTGATGCGGATGATCTTTCGCTTCGCCCTCGGCTGCATCGGTGATGGGCCAGTTGCGCACCATATTCGTCTGGCCAGGGCCGATGATCGGATAAACCACCGGCTTGCCATGTCCTTTGCTCAGGTACTGTGCGAACAGCTTGCCGTTGAATTCGATGCGAACCGTCGCACCTTCTTCGAGCATCTTGGCACTGATCGCGCCGCTCTTGACGCCGCCCTGATCTTCATCGGCGAAGGCGGGTGCAGCGAAGATTAAAGCGAGCAGAAGGGTGAATCGTGAAACCATGTGCATGTTGGAACCTCTGGTGTGTAAAGGTAAATCATCCTAGCGGATAGGGCGAAGCGGGCCAAGCACCATTGAAAAACGCTTGGCAAAGGTGAAATGCGTTTTTACCACGAAGGCACGGAGAAAGACGAAAACAGGATGAAACTCAATGCATCATGGATTTAAAACTTCGTGTCTTCGTGCCTTCGTGGTAACAATGATTTGGCATTGAGCTTCGCTCATCATGCTTGCAGCGGGCTTTGCACGCTGTGCTATTGCGCGGCGGTCTCCTCACCGCTCACAAATATTCGCTGCCCAGAGGCCACTTGGCCGATGACTTCAAATGAGCCTTCGTCTTTTTGTATCACCGTGGGTGATGCAGGCTTGGCTCAGGAATTTCTCACACGGATGTGTTCCGCGATAAGGAGATCGCACATGGCAAAGCTCACAAATCGTTTTGGCAACTTCGTGCAGTGGTTCAAGCGTGGTCGTAAAAACGGCCCGATTACCAGCGACAGCTCACCCGATGGCGGCGTGATGGTCGCGGAGATGGAGCAAGATGACGCAATGCTCGTCAAGCGCGTTTCCAAAGAGACGCCGATGGACAAGCTCCAGCGAGGCTACGAGGAAATGGTCTCGCTCATGGCCAGTGTTCGCAATCATCTGGAAACACAATCCCAGCGCAGCGAGCGGCTGCTCCATGTGCTCGATGGTCTGCCCGAAGCGCTCAAGAGCCTGCCTGAGGCCACCCGCAACCAGACGCGCACCCTCGAAGCGATTCAGACCAATCTGAATCAGCAGGTACAGCACAACACCAAACTCGCTGATGCTCTCAACGGCCTGGCCAAATCCACACACCACCACGAACACGCCATGAGCGCCATCGGCCAGCAGCTTGATGCAGGCCATCAGCGCAGCGAGCAGATTCTGGGCAGCTTCAATTCACTCACCGGCACGCTCGATCGCATGTCCGATGCCAACGAGGCCAGCACGATCCTCCTTCGCCGCATGGCGGAACAGGAATCGCAAGCTGCGGACCAAGTTCGGCAACTCTTCGTGCGGAATCAGAAACAGATGACGACCATGTCGGTGGTCAGTTGGTCGCTCGCGCTGGTCGCTCTCACGGTCGCTGGTTTCGTGGCAATGTCGATCAGCAAACTGAGCGTGCCGACTGCGGTGACGCCTGTCGCGCAGCCTGCCCCCGCAGCGCCTGCGCCCGCCCCTGCCATCTTGCCCGCCAGTGGTACGCCGGTGATTGATGACAGCGCGGCGAAGATCAATCTGCTCGATGATTCGACAGCGGAAATTGACGGCCCGATCGCTTCGCAGGCTGCGGCGAGAGTGATTACGGATATTGAAGATTGATTTGATCAGATGAGTTTGAGTGAATATGAAAATGAAACCCCGGCTGATGGTCGGGGTTTTTTCGTGGTATTCATGCAGAGCTTTTGTCGTAATCGCAGCGCTGATGACGCTACGCCGCAAGCGGCGGAAAGGCGCGCGATGATGGCGGCGCGATCAGAACTTGAGGATCCCTTCCTTTTCCCATTTCTGAATCAGGAGCTTCATATCCACGAGGGCGCTGTCGAGTTTCTTCACCGACTCGTTGAGATTGTTGTAGAGCGAAGGATCGTTGATGAGTTTGCCCACCGTGCCGTCGCCATCGCGCACCTGATCGATGGTCTTTCGCATGGCCAGGATCGTGCCGCTCATGTCATCCGCCACCGCGACATACCGGCGGGTAAGCTGCTCGATATTTCCCTTAGCAGAGTCCATCAAGGCATCGACTTTTTCCACACTGGTGCCTGCTTTAGCGATGAGTTCCTTCGATTCCGCCGAGGCATCCTTGATATTGACCGAAGCATCTTTGATGTTGGCCAGTGACTGTTTGATGTCAGCGCGAAGGGCCGGGTCATTGACGAGCGAGGTGATCCCTTCGAGGACCTCTTTCATTTCCGCCAAGCGCTGATCGGCGCGGGCCAGCACCGTGGTCACGTTGCCCACTTTTGTTCCGTTGCTGCCATCAACATCAGTAGGCGTGATTGCATCGGTCATCAGCTTGAGGTTCCTGCCCACCGAGCTCCAGTCGGCAGCAAGCGTTTCAAAACTATCCACGAGGCGAGTCATCTGCTCCATCGGACGATCCAGCGCCGTTTTAAGCTGCGTGGCCAATTCTCCGGTCAGGCTGTTCGTGGCTCCTTCGATCACGGCATCGCCTTTACGCGAGAGCATTTCAATCTGCTGCTGATCCGCCAGATGTTTCACATCCAGATCCAGCGCCGGGCTGCCGCCCAGAAACGTCGGCGAAACCGTGGCCCTCACTTCAAGAGGCAGATCGTATTCATCTTTCACCTTCGTCGTCACCACCACGCCCAGACTGCTGGGCTTGCGGAGCTCGATGGTCACCACTCGGCCCACGTCCAGACCATTGAGCTTGATTCGCGAACCAGGCGTCAGGCCCGAGGCATCAGACATGTGTACCTTCACAACGTAGCCGCCCTCGGCCCAGTCAGGCACGTAGCCGAAAAGCATGAGCAGCCCGCCCAGGCCGATGAAGCCGACGATCGCAGTGAAGCCAACGAGAACATGTCGAAATCGATCGCTCATGGCAACCTCAGTGAAAGTTTTGTCGAAGGGCCGATGCCTTGGACAGATGTCTTTAATCCCCTCCCTCTTAGGGACGGGTTAGGGGAGGGTCAAGCGCCCGATGAATCTGCATGTAGCGAAGCACTATCGTTTATCGAAAATCCAACCCTCCCCCTGCCCCTCCCTAAGAGGGAGGGGAGTTTGAACCATCTGCGACTCTATGCCTCACTGACCCGCGAATCCTTTTCGGATGGCAGCCAGATCATCGTCATCAGCTTTGCCTTGCACGAATCGCTGCACGCGATCATTTCGCATCTCAAGAAACGCTTGCGTCTTGGCGTCGGCGACGACTTTTCCATCGTAGAGCAGCACCATGCGATCAGCAATTTTCTTTGCGCTGACCATGTCATGCGTCACCGCGATGCTGGTGATCTTCAGCTTCTCGCGCAGGCTATTGATCAGTTCGTTGATGACATCGCTGGTGATCGGGTCCAGGCCGGTGGTCGGTTCATCATAGAGAATCAGCGCAGGTTGAAGGACGACAGCCCGCGCCAGCGCGACGCGTTTGCGCTGACCGCCTGACAGGTCGCCGGGCATTTTTTTCTGGAAGCCGGGCAAGCCGACCATATTCAGCACGCTGGCGACGCGCTCTTCGCGCTCACTGGTGGAGAACTTCGCATGTTCGATGAGCGGGAAGGCGATGTTATCCAGCACTGTTTTGGAATCGAAGAGCGCTCCCATCTGGAAGAGGAAGCCCATTTTTTTCCGCGCAGCAACCAGATCATGTTCGCTCATGTTGTCGATGCGCTGGCCATCGAAAAAGACTTCGCCTTGATCGGGCTTAAGGAGGCCGACGATGTGTTTGAGCAGGACGGACTTACCCGTGCCGCTGGGGCCGAGGATGACGGTGGTCTGCTGAGCTTGAAAGGCGAGGTCCACGCCGGCGAGGACGCGCAGTGGGCCGAAGGATTTGTGAAGGCCACGCAGTTCAACGAGTGTCGAGTGGGCTTTGGGTGCAGCGGGCGAATTGGGCGCAGTGGGCGCAGTAGGCGCATCATTGCTGCGCGTGGGGGCAGACACAGATTGGAGAGTGGGTGATGGGGTCAAACGGAAGCTCGATGGCGAAGGATGAATGATGTTGGATGATAGCGTCAAGCGGGCAGTGCATGGAAAATTTAAAGGACTGTGCTAACGATCATCCAATCTGGACGTGATATTCTTTCGTGCAGCACATGAAACATGCGGAACCCACCACATCCCTGCCTCGCGTCATCGGCGTCGGCTCAGCTGTGATGATGGGCCTTGGCTCGATCCTGGGCACGGGCGTCTTCGTCACGCTGGGCATTGCCACGGGGCTGGCCGGGCCTGCGGTGATTCTCGCCATTGCGCTGGCAGCGGTTGTTGCCGGGGCCAATGGCCTCAGCAGCGCCCAGCTTGCTGCGAATCATCCGGTCTCGGGTGGTACCTACGAATACGGCTACCGCTACCTGCATCCCGCGCTGGGCTTCACGGCGGGCTGGCTCTTTCTCTGCGCCAAGTCGGCCAGCGCGGCTACCGCTGCACTGGGATTTGCTCACTACCTGATGGTCGCGCTGAAAACTGAGAATGCACTGGATCATCGAATCATCGCCCTAGCGATGCTGGTCGTGCTCACCGCCATCGTCCTCGCAGGCATCAAAAGATCCAATCGCGCCAACCTGCTGATCGTTTCCATCACCATCGGCTCGCTCCTGTTCTTCATCGCCATCTGTCTGCCTCGTGCCATCGAACGAAGCGGCGAAATCCTCAGCAGCTTTTTTCCAATGACACGCGATGACAACACGCGCTCCAGCCCCGGCCTCCTCGAAGCAGCGGCGCTCATGTTCGTCGCCTACACCGGCTACGGCCGCATCGCCACGCTGGGCGAAGAGATTCATCATCCTCGCAAGTCCATCCCCAAAGCGATCATCATCACACTGCTGGTGACGATGATCCTTTACATGGCGGTGGCGTGGTGCGCTGTCGCCGCTGATCCGGCCATGGGTAGAGACAGTGCAAATGATGGAGCGCCGCTGGCGCAGATCGCAAGCGATGTCGCAGGCCAAGGCGCAGGCCTGATTCTCACACTGGGCGCGCTCACCGCCATGGTCGGCGTACTGCTGAATCTGCTGCTGGGTTTATCACGCGTGGCGCTGGCCATGGGAAGACGCGGCGACCTGCCTCGACGCTTTGGCACAGTAGATACCAAGCGGCAATCGCCTAGTGCTGCCATCGTGCTCGTTGCTGTGATCATCGCGGCACTGATACTGATCGGTGATATCAAAACGACCTGGTCCTTCAGCGCTTTCACCGTGCTGCTCTATTACGCCATCACCAATCTGGCCGCGCTGAAACTCAAAGGCGATGAGCGAATTTATCCGCGCTGGATCGCCATCGTCGGCCTCATCGGTTGTCTGTTTCTCGCCTTCTGGGTGGAGCCTGCGGTCTGGCTTGCAGGACTGGGCGTGATTGGGGTGGGACTGATTTGGCATGGGATTGCAAGAGCTGCGGCAAGGTGAGCCGCGACTTAACAAGTCGCGGACGTCTGCGAACTCAAAGAGGATTCATCGCGCGAAGGTCGCTCCTTCTTACCGTTCACATCCGCGACTCGTTGAGTCGCGGCTCAGTATCACATCCCTCACATCGCAACCTCACGACTCACTATTCGCTTCCGCGTCCGTCTCCGCTTCGAGCGCGGCAATCAACGGCTCGGCGGCAGCAATAGGCAGGTCTTCCACCTCGCGCAGCTTGCGAGTGATGGCGCGGGTGCGCACATCGACCTTGTCGATGGTGTTGGAAGCTTCCAGCAGTTTGTCTTTGACCTTGGCGATGATTTCGCCGAACTTGCTGAACTCCATTTTGACAGCGCCCAGCACCGACCAGACTTCACTCGATCGCCTGGAGATGGCGAGTGTGCGAAAGCCCATCTGTAAACTATTGAGCAGTGCCGCCAGTGTGGTAGGCCCAGCAATGCTCACGCGGTAATCCCGTTGCAGCGCATCAGCGAGGCCCGGCCGACGCAACACCTCGGCATACAAGCCTTCGATGGGCAAAAACAGAATCGCAAAGTCGGTCGTGTGCGGCGGATCAACGTACTTGTCGCGAATCGACTTCGCCTGCGCTTTGATCCTGTTTTCCAGTTGTTTTGACGCCTCGGCCACGCCATCGACATCGGCTCTTTCGGAAGCTTCGACGAGTCTTTCGTAATCCTCGCGCGGGAATTTCGCATCGATAGGCATCCAGACCGTGGAGCCTTCCATCTCCTCGCGGCCGGGCAGTTTCACCGCAAACTCCACGCGATCATTGCTGTCATGTTTCGTGGCCACGTTGGCTTCATATTGCTCGGGCGCGAGCACCTGTTCGAGCAGATTGTTCAGTTGCATTTCGCCCCAGGTGCCACGCGTCTTGACGTTGCTGAGAACTTTCTTGAGGTCGCCGACACCGGTGGCGAGGGACTGCATTTCGCCCAGACCTTTGTGCACTTGTTCGAGGCGATCGCTGACGAGTTTGAAGCTTTCGCCCAGGCGCTTTTCGAGGACGCCTTGCAATTTTTCATCGACGGTCTTACGCATCTCATCGAGCTTGGCGGCATTGTTCACCTGCATCTCGGTGAGCTTGGTTTCAACGGTGGTGCGCAGCTCGGCCAGCTTGCGCTCATTGCTTTCAGTGAGCTTGGCCAGGTCGGCTTTGAAACTGTCGAACTGCGTCTTCTGCTGCGTGGCCATCTCAGCAACAGTCTTGACGACAGAGTCGTTGAATTGCTTGAGGGCCAGCGAGGTTTCTTCGCGGGTCTGCTTGGCTTGGCCCGCGGCTTCGCTTCGGGCAGCATCGAGTTTCTTGCCGCTCTCGTCGGTGAGTGATTTGAGACGAAGCTCGATGGTTTCGCGCATGGCTTCGAGACGCTTGCCACTGCTCTCACTCATGCCTTGCAAGGCGAGCGAAAACGATTCGAGCTGCTGCTTCTGGATCGAAGCGATGTCCGCCATCTGCTTGAGGACCGAGTCGTTGAAGCCTTTGAGATTGATGGCGATTTCTTCGCGGAGTTTGCGGGCGGTGTCGCCAGACTCGGTACGGTTCTGTGCGATCTCATCGCGCACAGCTCGTTCGATGCGTTCCTGGCCAATTTGAAGCGCATCGAAGGAGGATTTCAGGACAGCCGGATCAAACGTAGCCTTACGGCGAAGCAGCACGATCTGCACGATGAGCACGCTCACCGCCAGGAGCAATATCAAAATGAGCAGGACATCTGGCATCGGTGTGTAGCCCCGGGTGTTGAATCGGTTGTCAATGAGGATGGCAAGTGTACCTGACGTGGTGCGGGGCTGGAAAGAGGCGGGCGCGCATGTAGGGTGTGTCAAGGCTTTGCGCAGACACACCATGTTGGACCCACGTTTCCTGTGACTTTCAATGATTGATATTTGTTGATCCAATAGGGTGCGTCTGCTAGGGGTGCGTCTGCGCAAAGCCTTGACACACCCTACATGACTAGAATGTACAATAGAACGTACAACCCCTGAAGGACTATCGGCAGATGAAAACGCAAGACATTCAACCTTTAAGCGAACACCGGGCTCATTTGTCAGAGCACTTTCGACAGGTGCGCGAGACAGGTCGCCCGATGTTTGTGACGAACAACGGGCGCACGGCTGCGGTGATTCTCAGTCCGCAGGCTTACGATGAACTGACGGCCAAAGCAGAGGCTGCCGCGACGCTCGATGCCATTGATCAGAGCATGACGGACATTCAGGAAGGTCATGTGACCGATGGACGTAAAGCGATGCGACAGATTGCAAAGAAGGCGGGCATCAAACTGCGGCGCTGAATCGCGAACGGGGGTTTGCACATGTCTTACAAGGTTTTCTACACCGACACGATGATCGAGCAGATCCAGGATCAGATACAGCATCTGCGCAAGGAGCGCGTGTCTGGCGCGACGATTGATGGTTGGTTTGCCCGCCTGTTTGATGCAGTGGACAGTCTTTATGAGTGGCCGTTACGTCATCCCGTCGCAGAGGCGGAATCAGCATCGCGTGGATTTGAGATTCGCAAACTCAACTTTGAGAATTACCTGATTCACTACCGCGTGAACGAAAGCACGAAGATGGTTGAAGTGCTTTCCTTTCGTCATGCGGCAAGACAACCTGAGTAGTTGCAGTAGTACCTGACGTGGTGCGGGGCTGGAAAGAGGCGGGCGCGCTGATCGAAGTGCGAAGCGCAATACTGATTCGATTTAACCACGAAGGCACGAAGCCACGAAGTTTAAAACCAATGAAGCGACGAATCGTTTTCTTCATGGCTTTCTTCTCATGACTTTCTTCGTGACTTCGTGCCTTCGTGGTAAAGCCGGATCTACGAAGCCCTCGGATGTTCGCCTTAATTCTTTGCATCACAGCCGCCACGTCCTCGCTGCGTGGATGGGGGTGCAACTTCGCGCAGCCAGGACGCTGCGGCTACAACAATGCGTGAAGGCAAACGCTAGCGCAAACCAATACCTCTTTTCCAAGTCCACTTTTCGCTTGAAAATTTCCGGTCAACTTTTCCGTTTCTTCGCATCGTGACGCTTAATTCGTCTGCTCCGAGGGCCGATGAATGGTGTGTCGAATGTTTCGCTGCGCTCTGGCTCAGTGCCGCAAGCGCGTTACCGGTCCGGGAAAGGACTTGGAACATCGGAGAGAACCCGAAGGAGAAGCCCGCCTATGTCCAGACACAAAGATATCCTCACGACCGGTGAAGTTGCCAAAGTTTGCAACGTCGCCCCCCGCACCGTCAGCAAGTGGTTCGATTCCGGGCAACTGCGCGGCTATCGCATCCCTGGCTCCAAGGATCGACGCATCCCCCTCAATGCCCTCATCAAGTTCATGAAGGCGCACAACATTCCGCTCGATGGCCTTCAGTCTGGCCGCACGCGGGTGCTGATTGTGGATGATGAATCGGAGATCGTCGAAGTGCTTGAAAAGGTGCTCACCGAGCAGGCCAACTACGAAGTGCGCACCTGCCACAACGGCTTCGCGGCTGGCGTGGAGTGCGAGAAGTTTCGCCCGCATGTACTCCTACTGGACATGCACCTGGGCGACATCAACGGCGAGCGCGTCCTCAAAATGGTCCGCGACAGCGCTGACCTGCAACTGACCAAGGTCATCGCCATGAGCGGCAAGCTCACCGATGGCCAGGCTCATCATCTGATTCAGAATGGTTTTGATGGGTATCTGAAGAAGCCGTTCCATGTAAGACAAGTGATCGAAGCGATCGAAGATGCGACGGCGGTGGTGTACTAAACGGTGAGAGGTGTGATGTGCGTGCAGCGATGCAACACATCGGCCCCAATGACGAATGATCAAATTGAAAAAGCCGAACCGGCAACGGTTCGGCTTTTTTGCTTGATGAAATCAGTTGCGAGCGATCAAGGAACTGTGATGAAATCCCAGACGAGAAGTTGCCGCACATCAGGCTCGTTGTACCACGAGGGAGCGGCGGTACTGGTTCGAATAGCCATGATCTCATGCGATGCATGACTATCAGCAAATGCGACGTTGGCACCATTGTTATGACGTAGTCCAACAGTGCCTTCGCTGGCGTGGAAGTGACCGAATGAACTGTCGCCGGCGCCATCCGGTCGCACATCCAATGATCGCCCATCGAGGTACATGACGGTACGCGAGGGTTCACGCATGTTGTTGTCGGTATAAAATTTTGCAACACCAGAACTGCTGAATCCAAAGCCTTCGTTCATCTTGATGGTGCGATTATCCCTTCGCACATTGCCATCCACGGGAAACTCCGTCCACACGGGGTCCTGCTTGTATTCGACGTAGGATCGCTCGTTGGCATCGCTGCCGTAGCTTTTGGTGGCTGAATTCAGGTAAACGTCCAAGGCATTAAACCACATGGCCTTATTTCGATCTGCGATTGTCCCCACGATGTTGCTGTTGATGAAGGGCTGCGGATAGATGCGGCGATAGTCTTCCTGATAGCTCGATGTGGCCAGGCAAAGCTGGCGCATGTTGCTGAGGCACTTGACTTGCCGGGCAGTGGTTCTGGCCTTGCCCAAGGCGGGTAACAACAAGCCGATGAGCAACGCAATAATCGAAATGACAACCAGCAGTTCAATCAGCGTAAAGCCGACTTGCCCTGAGGCACGCTTGGACTGATAACCTTTGTAATGCGGGGCTTTCATGGCATTCCTTTGCGATGGCGAAGGAGCGGTCTCTTCCAGACTGAGCGCGGCTTCGCGTCAGGCTTCGGAGCCCATTATAAGCACCCTTGAATCGTAGAGTGTGAGGTTTTTGTAATGTGACCGTCTTACTCCAATTTCGCAGGTTTCTTCCGCAGAAAGTGCACGACCACGCCCAGGATAAATAGCAAGCCCAGCACACCCAGAGCGATGTCACGGACGCGCACATCGGAGCCGGGCAGTTTGGCCTTGTCGTTGAAGATCGAAACAGCAGCACCGGTACAGGCCAGTGCGACGGCGGCGAGCATCATCACATTAATGAACACCCGCTTGCCGCCTTTGGGGATTTCGTCGCCCAGAATCTTGCGGTTGTTCATCATGAAGAAGAAGGCGATGTAGGCGATGGGCAGAAGCACCATGCCAAAGCGACTGGTGGGCACCGCGAGGTAGAAGCGGGCTTCGCCTGACCAGAGGAAGATGAACCCCAAGGCCCCGCTGATGCCCGGCAGCAAGCAGCCGAGGATGTAGAGCCAGCCACGCGAAGGCCGGCCGAGCATTTCGCAGATGGTGAAGCCGTTGATGAGCATGAGAATAATGATGGTCGAAACCGCCATGCCGATGACGCCGATGCCAAAGACATACTGGGCCATGGTCTTGCCCGCGAGGTTTTCCAGCGAGTTGGCCAGGGCGAAGGAATCGCGCTGGATCATGGTGGCTGCAATGGTCTTATCGCCGAGGGTCAGATTCTGTCGGGCTTGATCGAGCGCACCATAGCCCAGGCCGAGGTTCGGATCTTTCAATTCGGTAGCGGCAACTTCCTCCGCTGGCTTGCCCTTGAGCATCTCTGCTTTCGCAGCCTTGACCTTTTCATCGTGCAGCTTCTGTTCACCGGCAAGCTTGTCATAGCCTTCCCGCTTGAGCGTGTGCTTGAGCAGGCCATCAAGATTGCCTTTGTAAGCCCCTTCGAGTTTCACGATGTTGGGCGTGCGCTGCGAGGCATCAAGCAGGCCCGCCTCCGGCTTGGCGTGGAACTGTGCAGCAGCAGCGAGCACGACGCAACTGGTCGCCAGCACGAAGGGAATGAATAAACCGGTGGACATGTCGAACACAGCCAGGCCGCGAAACTGTTTATCCCAGCCACGCTTGAGCATGGAGAACGGCAGGAGGAAAGTCATGTTGATACCAACCGCTGTCGCCGCCGCCGCGACCATCACATCGCGCTGCTGCGAGACGATCGTCTCATGCCAGTAAGCTGAATCGCTGGAACTGGAAACGAACGGTGCCAAGGTGCTCGAAGGATTGTTGAGGAGCCCTACATCGGGAACGAACAGCCCCTTGAGTATCTCGCCCCAGGGCAGGCCATCGCCGCTAAAGGTCATCGCCATGACCACGGCAAAGAAGCTGACAACGACAACGCCAACCATCGCTTTGATGATGAGTTCAAATACCTTCACCCCTTTGCCACCGGTCCCTTGGGCCCAGACCATTGAAGCTCCGACGATGAAGAGGATGACAACGCCGATCCACTTGCCAGCATCGGTGTCGGGGATGATCTGCAGATTCTGCTGCATGGCGGCAGTGCCCAGCGAAAACTGCGGCATGGCCCAGACCATGTTGGCCATGAGCGTGGCAATGGCCCAGCCCCAGCCCAGCACAGGATTGACGTGTTCGTTGAGTTGTTGAAATGGGCTTTTCTGCGTGGAAAGCGCGATGTAGCCGATGGCGCTGAGCATGACCACGCCGAAGATCATCATGAGCGGCTGGAGCCAGAGCAACTCATAGCCGCCGATGATGCCGACGTAAAGCGAACCGGCCAGCGACCCGCCGCCGAGGGTGATGGCCGATTGCAACCAGCCCGGGCCCGAGAGGCGCGTGTAGGTGCCAAGCTTCGCGCCCAGGCCTTTGCCTTGGATGGCAACCAGTGCTTGTCGATCGGATTCGAGCCGTGGGTTTTCTTGTGTCATGTTGTCCTCTTCGATGGAACCGATCGCCCCAGTCAGGAGCCAATCCGAAATTACAAGGTCGGCCATTCTAACGGACAGCGTCCGCGCACCAACTCGCCGCTTGCGGCTTCGCTCTGTCGCCGCTTGCGGCGTAGCGCCATCAGCGCTGCGATCACCGCGCACAGTTTCATGCCACGCGGCACCAGAACGGGCCGCCCGCCCAAGGCATGGTCTTATTGAACCGAACAATAAAAGAAGAAATCAGCGCCAATGAAGACGAAATGAAGACGAAAAAGACATGGGAGAAGTCGCCGCCATTGACCGACAACGGCATCAACGTCGTCGTGAAGAAGGCAATGAAATGAACCACAGATGAACACAGATGGACACAGATCAAGGCAGATGAAAAAAGGTGGAATTGGCGTGGGTCGTACATCGCTTTGACTCACACTCGCGATCCTTCTTATCTGTGTTCATCTGTGGTCATCTGTGCTCATCTGTGCTCATCTGTAGTTGAATCATCTGTGGTTGATTCATCTGCTGGCACAAGCAACACCGCCTACAGCGTCACTGTGCCCTTGCTGCTGCCAAAGGCATCTTCCTCGATGCCCATGCGCTGCATCATGGTGACGAACAGGTCCGACAGCGGGCGATTATTCTTCTGATCAAATGCCAGATGTTGCCCGTGCTTGAAGCCGCCACCGGCCAGCATTATCGGCAGGTTGTGCACATCGTGCGAGTTGGCGTTGCCCAGGTTGCTGCCAAAGAGCACCATCGTGTTGTCGATCAGGGGGCCAGTGGCATCGCGCTTGTTTTTCAGATCGGCAATCAGCTTGCTGACCGCGTTCATCTCTTCGAGTTCGATGAGTTTGAGCTGCTTGATCTTCTCGGGGTCCTGTCCGTGATGCGAGAGATTGTGATGATCAATCGAAACGCCTTGCACCACTGGCACATCGTTTCGGCCTTGCACCAGCACAGTCACGACGCGCGTTGAATCAGTTTGCAGCGCCAGCGGAATCAGTTCGAACACCAGCTTCATGCGCCCGATCAGATCGGAATCATTGGCGATATCGGTTGGCACCTTCGCATCGACCTTGGGCTTGGGTTTCTGCGCCCATTGCTCAGCCTTTTGCAAGCGCTGTTCCATCTCGCGGACGGATGTGAAATATTCATCGAGCTTGTCGCGATCAGCAGCACTGGCGCGCGAGCCAAACGCTTTGGCCTGGGCCTGCACAGTGTCCATGATGGAGCGCCCTTCGCGCAGCTTGCGAATCTGGGCCTGCACTTCGCTGGGCGTGCCTTCGAGAAACAGCTTGGCGAACACGCGCGAAGGCTTGGCCTCGGCGGGCACCATCACGCCGCTGCGCGTGTAGGACTGGCTTGTGTAATTCGTGCCCAAGACCAGCGAAGGCAAACGAGTTTCGAGGCCGATTTTTTCTGCGATGAACTGATCGATGGAGACGGTGTTGCGAAAGCCAGATAAGCCCGGATGCACCGCCGAGGTGAGCCAGGTCTGCTCCGAGGAGTGACCATTGGCGCCGGATTGTTCTGGATGAGAAAGCCCAGAGAAAAGCGTGAACTTGTCGCGGTGATCCTTGAGCAGCTCGAGGTATGGCGTCAGCTTGTAATCCTTGCCTGTCTCCGCAGGAAACAGATTAGGCCCATGCAGCCCCAGACTCGCGCAGACCGTCACCATGCGTTTAGGTGCCACCGCTTGCGCCACCGCCTCGCCTCGTGCGACACGAGGCAACAAACCTTCGAGCATGGGCAGCGCGAGCGACACCCCCGCAGCACGCAGCATCGATCGGCGGGAGACCAGATGATTTCGTTTCATACGATGATCCTTCATAAACAATCTTCATAGACAATCGTCAACCGATGATCTGATTACTTGCTCTGAAAAACTTCACTCTGCACGATCGCGTGAACGATCGAGCGCAGGCCATGATCCTTGCCCGCGGTCTGTTTCATAATTGCATCCACCGCAGCGCGGTCGGCAAATTCAATCCCCGCACCTGTGCCATAGATCAATAAATTCTGCGTCACGTTACGGGCGATCTGCTCATTTTGCGTCATAAGAATTGCCTTGAATTCCCGGATATTTTTGAACGGTATCCCATCGGCGGTCTGTCCGCTGGCATCAACAGGCAGCGCGAGTTTGTATTCGTGAATGCCGCGGCCTTTGTACGTCCAGTCCGGACGATCGCCTTTCTCTTTGGAACGATAGCGCTCGCGGTAGCCGCCAATCACATCGAAGCTCTCCATCGCAAAGCCCGGCGGATCGATCTTGCGATGACAACTCGCACAGCTCTCCACGTTGCGATGCTTATCCAACTGCTCGCGAATCGTCGTCGTCCCGCGCGTGTCCGGCTCCACCGACCCAACACCAGGCGGCGGCGGCGAAGGCGGATCGCCTAGCAATCGCTCCATCACCCATGAGCCACGCATGACCGGCGAAGTGACGGAGCCGTTGGCGGTGACTTTGAGAATGCTCGCCTGTGTGAGCAGGCCGCCGCGTGGGCTGTCCGCGGCGAGTTTGGTGCGCTGAAACTGTTCGCCGGTGACGCCATCAATGTTGTAGTGCTCGGCGATTCGGCGGTTGAGCATGGCGAAATCGGAGGTGATGAAATTCGACACGCTCAGGTCATAGCGAAGCAGTTCATCGAAGAAGGCTTCGGTCTCGCCGATCATCGCGTGCTTGAGAAGCTCATCAAATTCAGGATAAAGCCTGGCGTCGGGCGAAGTCGCATCGATGCGGCGAAGGTCGAGCCATTGCCCGGCAAAGTTCGTAGTAAATGCAGACGCCTTTGGACTCTTGAGCATCCGTTCCACTTGAGTAGCCAAGGTGCGCGCGCCTTCCTTGGCATCAGTGAGTTTCTTCGCATCAGCGAGTTTCAGCAGCTCTTCATCGGGCATCGTGCTCCATAGAAAATAGGAAAGCCGTGATGCCAGAGCGTGATCGGTGAGCTTGCCGGGCGCTTCTTCGAAGAGCAGAAACTGCGGCGAGGTCAGAATCGCTCGCATCGACAGACGCAGTGCAGCTTCAAAATCCTGACCGGCTGCCAGTGCATCGGCACCGAGCTTCACGAAGCCTTGCGCTTCGCCGGTTTGCAGCGGCCTGCGAAAGGCACGCGCTGCAAAGCGTTCGATGAGGCGGGCCAGATCGCGTGGCGGATCGGTGGTCACAATTTCGTAGGCTGCTTTGCGACCGTTGCGCCAAGGGCGCTTATTCGCAGGCAATTCCTTGAGCTCCAGGCCATCGAGCAAACGCGTCACACTTTTGGGCGGCCAAATCTCGAAGATGGGGCCATCGATCTCGACCCATTGCACAGCGAGGCCGACGCCTTTGAACTGCGGGCCGGTGATGGCCCAGATGTTTTTTCCTTTGTCGTCGTAGCCGGTGTCGTAGGGTGCGATGCGGATGTGTTCGTTGTGAGCAAGCTCAATTTCAAACTCGGCCACGCGTGGCTTGTCAGGTGGCATGTCGTAGTAGCCGGCAAGCCGAGTGGTGCGGTGATCCGAAACGTAGATAAGTGCGGTGACGTGGCGGCCTTCGCTTTGGTAGCCATAGGCGGAGAGCTTGAAACGGTAGAGCCCGCTGCCGTTGGGTCGAAATTGTTTGAGGTGGGTGGGTGAGTAGGTGTCGCTGTAGAAGATGACCGCATCATCGGTCTCGCCGAAGATGATGTGATGCTTGCTGGTGGAATTGGGATCGGTGACTTTGCCTTCGGGTGTGTCGAGATTTTCGCGGATGCCTTTTTCTTCTTTATAGGTGTAGCGTTTGCTTTCACGTTTGGGGGCATCATTCAAATCGAAGGCAGCCGCGATGGCGATGTCCGCGGCTTCGAGATATCCCTCCATGTGCAGCGGAGAAAGTCTGAGGCCTTGAGCGACGGTATCAAAGCCATGCATCGGCGTGTCTTGGGGCAATAAAAATGCCAGAGGCATATCCACGCCCAGCAGATCGTGCACCGTATTTTCCCACTCGGTGCGGTTGAGCCTTCGCAGAATCGTCCGGCCGGCCGTCTGCTGCTTAGCCTTGCTGTGCTGATACATCGCATCGTGCAATGACTGAGCAAATGTCGCGCGCTCTGCCGGTGCGGGCTGCTCGCTCTTGGCTGGTGGCATTTCGCCGGCGCGGACACGATCGAGAATTTTCTCCCAGGCCTGCGACGAGGCGTAGCTATCGAGATCGAAACGAAGCGACTGAAGGTCGAGGCCTTGCTTCTTGGTTGCAGTGTCGTGGCAGTCGTAGCAATGCGATTCAAGGAACGAGCGCATTGCCTTGGGTTCATCAGCGGCAACGGCGACGCTGCAAACGACAAGCGCTGCGATGATGAACATCACATGAAAAGAGAACTGGCGATTGAGATGAGCCAACTTCATGAAACACTCCTACGAACGCGGACGCTTGATCATAGCGGTGAGCGCCCGGGCTATGTGGCGTGTGGCACGGGCCTAAATGCACTGCCACTCGCCTCTGCACCCATTGCTCGCCTTGCACCAAGGCTCTACACTCATCAAACCATGACTACTCGCCCATTGCCTGCCCCCGGCTGCTGGTTAGCCGCCATTGCGATTTCACTCGCTGGCTGCGCTTCATCCACCTCGCAGCCGAATTCATCTGCCCAGACACCTCCTGTCGCGCGATCCGCTGCCTCCACTGTCGGCACGGCTGCGGACAAAGAGGCCAGTGGCACTGCGGAAAAGGAACTGGATAAGCTCACGCCGCCCACAATCGTCTCCTCCGCAGGCGGCGACACCACCTACACCGTCAACGCGATGATCGGCCAGATCAACGGCCGGCCCATTTACGCCAGCACCGTGCTCGAACCGCTTGAGGGCCAACTCCGCGCCTGGGGCTCGACGCTCTCGGCTCGTGACTTTCGCATGGCCACTACCAAGCTCATCGGCGATCGTCTTTATCAGATTGTCTTCGATCAGCTTTTTCTCGGTGAAGCCGAGCGTCATCTCACCGAACAGGAACGCTTTGGCTTGAAGGTCAATCTGCGCATGAATCGCGAGGAACTGGTTCGCAGATGGGGGGCGGGTTCTGCACCGCAGGCTGATGAAGAGATGCGCAAGAAAACGGGCAAAGGAATGGAGGATACGCTCAACACGATCAAGCAGACCATTTTGATTCGCAAGTATCAGGACGATGTGATCATGCCTCGCATTACGGTGAGCCGCCGTGATGTGGAGCGGTTTTACTACGACCCGGAGAACTACGCTAAGTTCAATCCCAAGCCCGGCCGCAAGATTCGCATCATCCGCGTGACCACCGGCGCACAGGCCAGTGAAATTGAAAGGCAACTGGCCCAGGGCAAGCCCTTCGCTGAAGTGGCCACGGCCAGGTTCAATCAGTACAACCGCGAAGGCGGCGGGCTGATGACCACCAAGGATGAAAAGGACAAAGTCATTGAGTTCATTCAGGGCGACAAGGTTTTCGGTATCGAGCCACTCAATGAAGCAGTGCTGAAACTCAAAGCAGGCCAAGCTTCGCCACGCGTGACCACAGGCACGGGAAAAGATGAACTGCACTGGTGGCTGTTCGTGGAAGAAATGAGCGAAGGCAAACAGATTTCCATGCGCGAAGCGCAGCTCACCATCGAGCAGCAGATTCGCGGCAAGCAGTATCAGATGCTCGAGCAGCAGTATCGCAAGAAGCTGTTCGAAGATGCGGGCTACAACCTCGATGCGACGACGGACAATCCGCTGGCGACCATGGGCCGGGCGCTCGTGGAGATTGCTGTGCATGTTTATGGCCCGGCGACGACATCGCCAGCACCGGCACCGGAAAAACCTTGATGGGACATATCCGTTAGCACCGGGCTAAGCCCGGTGCTAACGGAGGAATGAACGCAGATGATTGACGCGGAGAATGGTTCCAATCTGTTTCGCGAAACACAAAGGATTCGACTTATGAAACGCATGACTTGTGTGATGTTGGCGATGTTGCTTACCTTGCATGTGGCGGTTGCCACGGCCCCCGCTGCCGAGGTACTCAAGCCCGGCGATCATGTCGCGATCATCGGCGACTCCATCACCGAGCAGAAGCTTTATTCCAATTTCATGGAGTGCTACCTGCTCATGTGTCAGCCGGTAAACGGCCTCACCGCCACGCAGTTCGGCTGGGGCGGCGAAACCGCGCCCGGTTTCTACAACCGCATCAACCACGCCTTGCTCCCTTTTAGTGCCACCGTCGCCACCACCTGCTACGGCATGAACGACGGCGGCTACTCGCCCATGGACGACGCCAAGGCCAAGCGATACCGCGATGCCCAGACCGCCATCGTGCAGACCATGAAAAAGAACGGCGTGCGCTTCATCGTCGTCGGCTCACCGGGTGCCGTCGATTTCGATAAGTTCCGCAACGACCCCAAGCAAGCAGAGATGTACAACAAAACCCTCGCCGCCCTGCGCGACATCGCCAAGGAAGTTGCCGCAGCGGAAGGCGTCACCTTTGGAAATGTCTTTGACCCGATGATCGCCGCCATGGGCCCTGCCAAGGAAAAATATGGCAAGGGTTATCACGTCTGCGGCGGCGACGGCTTCCACCCTGATCAGAACGGCCACCTCATCATGGCCTACGCATTCCTCAAGGCTCTGGGCGTCGATGGAAACATCGGCACGATCACTGTCGATCTCGCCGCCGACAAGGCGACTGCCACCGACGGGCACAAAGTGCTCAGCGCCAAGGCTGGCACGGTGGAGATCGAAAGCAGCCGCTATCCGTTTTGCTTCTATGGTGACCCCAAGAGCACCAGCGCGACCACCGGCATCATCGAGTTCTTCCCATTCAACGACGACCTCAATCGCTACATGCTTGTCGTTAAGTCACCCGGCGGCGACAAACTGAAAGTGACCTGGGGCGACAAGAGCAAAGAGTTTTCCGCAGCCGACCTGGCCAAGGGCATCAACCTGGCAGCGGAGTTTCTGGAGAATCCTTTCAGCGGGCCGTTCCGCGAAGTGCAGCAGAAGGTTGGCCAGAAGCAGAACATGGAGACGCATCTGATCAAAACGCTGATGCATAGTCTGCCCGGGTATGCGAGTTTTCTGCCTGAGGAAAAAGAGGCGCTGACCCGCATCGGCGGTGCGCTGGTGACCAAGGACAAGGAAGCACGCCAAGCGGTGGCGCAAGCGGTGAAGCCGGTGAAACACACGATCAAGATTGAAGCAGTCAAGTGAGGGGCACAGGACAGGGGCAAAGTGAAATGAAGGCTGAATGGCAATTCTCGCAGATTCGAGTGGCACTGGCAGGCCGTCGCTCTGGACGGTTTGCCAGTGGCGAATAAGTGAAAACTCGAAGACCCCACTGGCAAACCGCTCAAAGCAGCGGCCTGTCAGTGCCACACAACACCGCGTGAGATGTCATACGCCTTGAAATGAAATCAGTCCTGCATTTTATTTGCATTGACACATTCCATATCGAATGATTTCCTTGTGGCTGGTTGTTTTCGTTTGACACCGGCAGCGCAGCAGGTTCGGCACGCACCAAGGAAGCACATGAGCAGTTGCGTTCGTTACAGCGTGGCGGTCTATGTGGGCCTGATGATTGCAGGTGCCCTGGCGGGGCCGCAGCCTGACCCTACGAAGGCGGGGCTTGTGGAGACCTGGGTCGATCCCACCGATTTTCGCATTGCACAGCCCACCGGTGCCTGGCACCAGCGGGGCAAAGAGATCAAGGTGCAAGTGCAGATCAATGATCGCAAGCTGCCGTCATGGGTGAACGATTGAAGTCATCGATTTGAATCTTCGTTCGCCAAGGCGAACGGCTAACTACGCCAGCACCGCCCCCCTTTCCTCTCCACTGGACAGCCCCCCTCCATTTAACCGATTAAACACGGTGAGCCTGCCTATTGGATGGGTAACGGCGATATTGTCGCCGCGATTTCGCTGCATGAAGGACCGGAGGGGATGCAGGCATTGTTTTTGCACTGATTATCGGACACAGGGCAGGAGGCCTCGTCGAATCAGTTATTATCAGGTTTGAAAAGGGAGTCTAAATGCCGCGAGACATTCCAGTTGGAAATGGACAAATGCTGGTGACCTTTGACCAGCACTACCAGATCCGCGACATCTACTACCCCCACGTGGGCCAGGAAAATCACACCGGTGGCAGCGCCTGCCGCTTTGGTGTCTGGTCGCCGTTGCCTGATGGTGATCATGGGCACGGCGATCGCCGCAAGCGTCGCCTCTACTGGACCAACCAAGGCTGGGATATCGATCTTCAGTACAAATCCGAGACGATGGCCACGCAGGTCAAGCTGCACCACGATGTGCTTCAGCTCGAACTCAATTGCAGCGATGTCGTCGATTTCCACCGCTGTCTGCATGTTCGCCGTATCGAGGTGAAAAATCTCTGCGCTGAGACGCGCACCGTCCACCTGTTCCATCACAACAATTTCGAAATGTACGGCACCAAAGTCGGCGACACCGCTTACTTCGACCCGCAGCTTCGCGCTGTTATCCACTACCGCAAAAATCGTTACCTCATGACCACCTGGTTCAGTGACGGCGAACAGCGGATGGATGAATATGCCACCGGCACCGCAGGCTTCTTCAATGCTGAAGGCACCTGGCGCGATGCGGAAGACGGCAGGCTCGGCAACAACGCCATCGCTCAGGGTGCGGTCGATTCCACGGTGATGCTGCGCGTGGAGCTGCCGCCCAATGAGACCAAGGTGGTTTACATGGTCATCGGCGCGGGCTTCAGTCACGATGATCTCAAAGAGCTTCACCACTTCCTCCATTCTCACGGCCCGCAAGGCGTCATCGATCGCACCACTGCCTACTGGCGTCTCTGGCTTGCAGCATCACGGCTCAAGTTCCCCGATCAGGCGCAGCATGGCCCCAGCGACAAAGTGGCTGACCTCTTCAAGCGATCGCTGCTCGTAGTGCGCACGCAGATCGACAACAACGGCGCGATCATTGCCGCCAACGACACGGACATCATGCAGTTCGCCCGTGACACCTACAGCTACCTTTGGCCACGCGATGGCGCGCTCGTGGCTGCGTCACTCGATGACGCAGGCTTCCCCGATGTGGCCCGTCAGTTTTACAAATTCTGTTCCGAGATCATTGACGACGGCGGCTACTTCCTCCACAAGTACAACCCCGATGGCTCGCCTGCCTCTAGCTGGCATCCGTGGGTCAGTCTGGGCAACCCGCAGCTCCCGATTCAGGAAGATGAAACAGCGCTCGTGCTCTGGGCGCTTTGGCGTCACTATCAGCAGTACCGCGACATCGAATTCGTTCGTCCGCTCTGGGTGAATCTCATCACCAAAGCAGCTGATTTCCTAGTGCGCTTTCGCGATCCTGATACGTATCTGCCGCTGCCCAGTTACGACCTTTGGGAAGAGCGATGGGGTGTGCACACCTTCACCGTCGCTTCTGTTTATGGTGGCCTCAAGGCTGCGTGGCAGTTTGCGATTTGCTTCGGCGATACCAAGCGAGCCGATGCATATGGCAAAGCAGCGGAGCAGATGCGCGAAGCGTTCTGCAAGCACTTCTGGTCCGAAGAGCATGGAAGATTTCTTCGCAGAATCGTGCCACTCGATCATGACCGCACGGCCCGCCTGATGGCGCAGGTGCTCGCCGGCCGCAGCCCCGATCAGGACAAACAATTCTCCGCGCTCACCACACCACCCGCCGGTGGAAAAAACGGCAGCGCGGCAGGCAACGGCCGCATGCACGGCTCGCCCTTCACCTCACGCATTCATACCCCCGCTAGTGGTGAACCTGTTGCCAATCCCAGAAGCACCACCGGCCGCGCCAGTGAACCTGTTGAGATTGAATCAGCGCCCATCACGCCAGGCGCAAGTGTCGAGTACGAACTCGATCCGATTATCGATTCTTCCATGTACGCCATCTTCGGCTTCGGTTTGCTCAGCGCCACCGATCCGCGTGTGGACAAAACCATGCGCGCCATCGAAGAGCGACTCTGGTGCAAGACCAATGTGGGCGGCGTCGCACGCTACGAAAACGATTACTACCATCGGATCAGCGATGACATTCGCAATGTCGCAGGCAACCCGTGGTTCATCTGCACGCTCTGGCTGGCGGACTGGCGCATCGCCAAGGCGCAGAACATCAGCGAGCTCAAGGAGGCGATGCCGATCCTCGACTGGGTCGCCAATCACGCGCTGCCTTCGGGTGTGCTCGCCGAGCAGGTGCATCCTTACAGCAACGCCCCGCTCTCGGTCTCGCCGCTGACATGGAGTCACGCGACGGTGGTCTCGACGCTCGTGGCCTACCTGCGCAAGCTCGAAGAAATGACCACCTGCCCAACCTGTGGCCAGGCCCACCAATGCCTGATCACCCACGAAGGCGAACACCACCCGCTATCAATGACGGAACCGGCGATCATTCATTGAGATGGGGATGATGAAGCTAATCATCCGAGCCGCTGGGCGAATGTTCCGAGCCGCTGGGCGTAAGCCCGCGGTTCCCGCGATTGAATATCTGTTCTCCAACGGCAGGCTCACGCCTTGCGGCTCGGACGATCCTATCCCCCGCAGAATTCACAGCGCCGGCACGCTATGATGTTTCGTGGAGCCACTCATGGTCACCAAAATCACCCAGAACGAAGAGACCGTCACGCTGACGATCGAACTCGACAAGCAGACCGCCAAGCGGCTTCGCTTTGACGAGACGACGCCGCATGCCACATTGCGCGATGATGGGTTGTTTCTAACGACAAATAGCAGCAACAACGGCAGCAGCGTTGTGGATCGCCGCGCCACCATCGCTCGTACACTGGGCGACCTTGACGAAAAGTGGGGACCCGTCTTTAAGAAACTGGCTGAGTGAGAACCGGGGCATGTCGATTGAATTCTTGACATACGATGACGTGATTCAAATTCACGCCCACCAGATCGCGACCTACGGCGGCGACCCGGGGCTTCGTGATTCAGGACTTCTCATGTCCGCTCTCGCCATGCCTTCATCCGGCTTCAGCGGCGACTACTTTCATGCATTCCCCGCTGAGATGGCGGCGGCCTATCTGTTTCATCTGGCCAAGAATCATCCCTTCGTCGATGGCAACAAGCGCGTCGGTCTCGCTGCTGCACTGACGTTTCTCAAATTGAATCACATCGATCTGATCGCTCAGCCAATCGAATTGGAAGATCTCACCCTCGCCGTCGCCTGTGGCAATCTCGATAAAGCGGGCATCGCAGAGTTTTTCCGCAGCCATACTCAATCGCGCTGATTCAGCGCGCTCACTTCTCCAGTTCCTTAATCCGATTCTCCAAATCCTTGATCTCTTTAAGCAGGTCCGGCAATCGCATCAGCGCCAAAATAGTGCGCTTGGCCTGGCTTAGGGGCATCGCGGGTTGGCCGCCGTATTTTTCGCCTGCGGGGACATCAGTCATCACGCCGCTCTGTGCTGCCAGTTGTGCGCCGGTGCCGATCGACAGATGACCTGCGACGCCAGCCTGGCCGCCCATGACGACGTAGTCGCCGGTGTCGGTCGAGCCTGCGATGCCCACCTGCGCGACCATGAGATTGTGCTTGCCCAGCGAAGCCCCGTGGCCGATGGCGATGAGATCGGAAAACTTGGTGCCTTGCCCGATGCGCGTGGAGCCGAGCGTGGCCCGATCGATGGCGCAGTTGGCACCCATCTCTACATCATCTTCGATGACAGCGTTGCCGATCTGCGGAATCTTGTGATGCCTGGGAGCTTCGCCTTCGAGCTTGTGCGTGGCATACCCGAATCCATCCTGGCCGATGACGCAGCCTGCGTGGAGCGTGACGCGTTGGCCAAGTACGCAGTGATCGTAAACAGTCACGCTCGGATAGAGAACGCAATCCTCGCCGATGACCGCATCCGCACCGACATAGCAGTGCGGGTAGATCACCGTTCGCGCCCCGATCTTCGCACCGGCAGCAATCACCGCGAACGGCTGCACACAACATCCTTCACCGAGTACCGCCGTGGGATCAACCACTGCCAATTCACTGATGCCCGCTGGCGGATGCTTGCGAAAACCGTGCAGCGCGACCATCGCTTGCCGAAAAGCGAAATAAGGATCCTTGGCGATGAGCACGGTGAGCGTGGCTGGTGCCTGCGCCGCATCAATGCTGGATAGAATCACAGCGCCCGCTTGGGTGGTGCCCAGCGATGAGGCGTACTTGCGATTGGAAAGAAAGCTGATGTCGGCGGCAGTCGCCTCTTCGAGTCCAGCGCAGCCGGTGATGGAATGAGCGCCATCGCCCTGAAGCTTCGCGCCGAGCATGGATGCCAGTTGTTCAGTCGTAAAAGCCATCGCGACAGGATAGCGAAAGTTGGGCAGTGGGATGGGTGGGCCATTGATGGCGTAAACCAACTTAGAATTGTGGACTTCAGGTGTCGTCGGAGGAAATAAGCAAATCACAATCGTCAAATCACAAACAAACTCCAAAAGTCAATAGGAGCGAAACTAGCAACCTCCCATTTGATTTCTCATTTGCCTTTGCTTCTTTGATGCTTGTTTGTGTTTTGGTTCTTGTGATTTGGAGCTACTTCGCACACACTGAATCTTCATGCAATGTCGTCAGTGTCAATATCCGCTTTGGAACCTTCGGGAGCCGCGCTGCCCCGAGTGTGGGACTGCGTTTGATGTGATGAGCTACTGGTTTGAGCCGGGCACAGTGGTGTTCAAGTGCCCGCTGTGTGCTCATCCGCATCAGGGGCGAGACATGCGTGGCATGCCTTTCGATGCCGGCCGGTGCGAAGGATGCGGGCAAATGATCGTGGTGGAGCAGATGGTGATTGAGCCGGTCGATGGCAAGGTTGATCTGCATGTAAGAAATGATCGCGACCTGGCACCGGGCACCCTCCTTCCCAGTCAGCGACATGCCGCGAAGGCGGTAATACTGGCCATTGTGATGCTCGTGCTCATGATCGTGCTGGCACTGCTTTTGCGGTCGTGATGGCTCTGCAACGTACCCCCGTGCCAGTGGGCCACTCATCAACTGGAGAAAACTCACGTCTCTGGATTGTTTGCTCTGGCACATCCAAATGCTTTGGTTATGATAAACAGGATCAGTCCGATCAGAGGGTCAATTCCAGGGGCGATTCCGGCGGGTACACGACAGGGGTGTGTGCCTTCTCTCGTTGATGTTCTCTCCTCGGCTGTCTTCGATGGCGACCATTTGTTGTGTCGCTGTGGCGGTCGGGGTGCCCAGATCAAGCCCCACGGGAACGGTGCTCTATGAAAATCTATGTCGGAAATCTCAGCGAGAAGACCACGGCTGAAGACCTCAACGCCATGTTCGCCAAACACGGCGTCGTCCAAGATGCCTACCTCGTCAACGACAAGGCAACCAAAGCCACGCGCTGCTTCGGCTTCGTCTTCATGAAAGACGATCTCGAAGCCAAGACTGCCATTCGCCATCTCAATGGCCTGCTCGTGGCGGGAAGCAAAATCAAAGTCAGCGAGTCGCTGCCCAAGAAAAAGAAAGGCGACGCGGCCGACGGCAAACGCTCAGGCCCCCTTGGCCCAGGCCCGCAGCGCCGCACCAGCAGCAGACCGCGCGGACGAGGCAGTGACCGCAGCGGCCCAGGTGGTGGTGGCGGCGGTGGATTCCGTGGCGGTGGTGGTGGTGGCCTGTCTCTTATACACATCTGACGCTGCCGACGAA
>ENA-ORBV01001802-ORBV01001802.1-microbial-mat-metagenome-genome-assembly--contig:-NODE-1802-length-46870-cov-13.560319_pt1 | contig 46870 bp, 28 predicted proteins | sample MGYA00237777_ERZ505514 | MGnify/ENA primary metagenome ERZ505514 (study PRJEB26160, sample SAMN06269048) | microbial mat metagenome | isolation source: Oligotrophic lake microbial mat | place... | reverse complement strand
AGAAGACGGCATACGAGATTCGCCTTAGTCTCGTGGGCTCGGAGATGTGTATAAGAGACAGCCATTAGGAAAGGGGTTCAGCCCTTTACATTTTCACGTTGATAGTTGTTTAATATGGTCCTAATGTAAAAACCATAATCCCCCCAAGCCCTGTAAGGGCGCTCCATTAGGAAAGGGGTTCAGCCCTTTACGGTCTTTTGCATGGTTATATCTACTTTTGCCCCCTCAATGGAAACAGAGCGATTGGAAGAAGCACAGGAAAACGGCCTGGTCCGCATCGAAGTCCTCGACCGCGATGACCACATGCATCACCTCGAGATTCCCCCGGATATAGGTCTCAATGTCATGGAAGCATGCAAAGCCAACGAACTCCCCATCCTCGGCACCTGCGGCGGTATGGCTCTTTGCGGTAGTTGCCATGTCTATGTCCTCAGCGACCACCACCTCAGCAACAAGTCCGACGAAGAAGAAGAAATGCTTGACAAACTATATACCTCCAAAGACAACAGTCGCCTTTGCTGCCAGATCCGCGTAGACGACCGCATCAATGGCCTACGGATCAAACTGGCCCCTGAGTAGTTGTGAGAAAGTAAGATAGTGAGAAAGTGAGTCAGTGAGAGGGTAAGACAATGAGAAAGTAAGAATCAGGTGTGATGTGTATTGCGTATAGAATATAACTACCATAGACTTTTACATTAAGCATTCAATAACTTCCCTCAACCCTATAAGCGTATAATCCCATTAACCTATAAACACATCAACCTATCAACCTATAAACACATCAACCTATCAACCTAAAAACCATTTCACCCGGCTTTCAGCCGGCAGTAAAATTTTCCCATCTTTAACCCCACATATGTCCATACTCAGACTCGACAAAGTAACCAAACGCTACAGAGACCACCTCGCCGTGGACGAAGTCAGCTTCGAGGTACAACCCGGCACCATTTTCGGTATGCTCGGCCCCAACGGTGCAGGCAAAACCTCCACCATCCGCATTATCACTACGATCACAGGTCCGGATAGCGGCCAGGTCTATTTCAGAGGGGAACATCTCAACAAAACCCACCCTTCCCAAATGGGTTATCTCCCCGAAGAAAGAGGCCTGTATAAAAAAATGAAAGTAGGCGAACACCTCCTCTATCTCGCCCAACTCAAAGGCCTCTCCCGACAGGAAGCAGACAAAAAATGCAAAATCATGCTCGACCGCTTTGAAGCCCTCGAGTGGTGGAATAAGAAAGTGGAAGAGCTCTCCAAAGGCATGCAACAGAAAATCCAGTTTATCGCTACCATCGTCCATGACCCTGTGTTGCTGATCCTCGACGAGCCATTTACAGGCCTCGATCCGATCAACTCCAATATGATTCAGGACGAGATCTTCCGGTTGCGCGATAAAGGAGTCAGTATTCTCTTTTCAACCCATCGAATGGAACAAGTAGAAGAGATGTGCGAAAACATCATCCTCATCAACAAAGGAAAAAATATCCTGATGGGCAATGTCAAAGAGATCCGAAACCGATTCAAAGAACACCTCTTTCAGGTGAGCTATAAAGGCGATTTACCGTCATCATTTAGTGGAGGACTCGAGCTAGTCAGAAATGAAGATCATACTGCGACCTTCAGGATTCCTGATCAGGATACGCCTAATCATCTTCTCCAGTTTTTAATGGGATCAGGATGTGAGATTCAATCCTTCCATGAGATCCTCCCTACGATCAATGAAATATTTATCAGCCAGGTAAAAGGAATAAGCCATGAGTAGTAAGATATGGATCGTCGCGCGCCGCGAATACCTGAGCCGTGTACAGAAGAAATCATTTATACTGGTTACCCTGCTGACACCACTTGGTATCGCGTTGTTCTCCGTAGTGATTGGATTTATTATGAACGCCGGCAGCAAAAGTGACCAGCGAGTAGTCATCAAAGATGACACGGGTATCATCCAGCAGATAGCTGCAGAGGATAAGAATTTTCCGTATGATTTTTCAACCAAAGACCTGTCAGTACTGAAAGAAGACTATAGCTCACTTGGGTATGATTTGTTCGTATATGTGCCCGCAATGCGTGATTCTTCAACCATGCGCTTAGCAGCCTCCTATTACAGCACAGAGAAACCTTCGCTAATGATTCTTGAGTCTATTGAATCAAAACTCAGCGATCAGATCGAAACCTACCGGATGCGCAAATCCAATATTGATCAGAAGTTACTGGATTCGTTTCGGGCAGATGTGAGTCTTGAAAACGGAGCTATGGATCCCAATGATCCTGGTAGTTCTGCAGCAGCAGGTAAGCTGAATATCATCATCGGCACTGCATTGGGAGGTCTCATGGGCTTTATGATGTATCTCGTCATTTTTATTTATGGCAGTATGGTGATGCGCAGTGTGATGGAAGAAAAACTCAGCCGGATTGTTGAAGTCATGGTGAGTTCTGTTCGTCCGATCCAATTGATGATGGGTAAGCTTATTGGCGTGGGTGGCGTAGGATTGACCCAACTGGCAATCTGGGCTGTGCTGATTCCTATCCTTTTGTTGATTGTTGCTGCATTCCTTCCGGGTGTCGAACCGAGTCAGCTCGCCAATATGAAAAGCGGGATCGAAATTGATCCACAAGCAGTTGAAGATTTTTCCGGTCAGGAAGTCATCGCCGCGATATTCAACCTCAAGTGGTGGCTTATACTACCCGTGTTTATCATTTTTTTCCTCGGTGGTTATTTTATCTACAGTTCGTTGTTTGCCGCAATGGGCTCTGCCATCAGCGAAGACATGGGCGAAGGTCAACAGTTGATGATGCCGATTGTGATCGTGGTATTGATCGCCTTCTATATGCTATTCCCCGTGCTCTCCAATCCCAATGGCAATCTTGCAGTCTTTGCATCGCTGTTTCCGCTTTTTTCACCGATCATCATGCCGGCAAGGCTTGCGTTTGATCCGCCCTGGTGGCAGATTGTCCTTTCTATAATCATCATGCTGACGACCGTATGGTTTTTTATCTGGCTGACCAGCCGCATCTACCGCGTGGGTATCCTGATGTACGGCAAGAAGGTCACCATCCGGGAGATGATCAAATGGCTCCGCTACTCAGAATAGAGAGTAAGAGAGGGTAAGAGAGTAAGAGAGTGAGAGAGTGAGAGGGGTTAAACTTTCTGCGACGCTGCGTTCCCCGCAGCCCATATGGGGCGGGGTCTCCGTTGCACTTCGATCTGCGCGCAGTTTTAATCAATGGTATTTTGGAAAAGAGGCTATATTCAGGGTATGAACTTACCCCAAATATCAGAAATCCCACAATGGGCAAAGGCCGCTTTCCAATTAACTACTTGGTTAGTGCTGCTATATTATTATTTGAAGTACAGAAAGAAGAAAACAGAAGTTGACCCTGAAAGAATCGAATACGATACAGCAACGGGCATGGGTGCATTTGCGGTATTGCTTATTTCAATGGTTGTTTTGGTTGTTGTTTATGGTTCAGATCATGAAGGATGGAGGAAAGGAATGAATAACATGATGTGGATTCTCGGGATTCTCTATATAATCGCTACACTTCTTATCGCATCTAAATTCCGCAAAAAGAAACAAGGTCTGGCAGCACAGTCAGAAATTAAAAATCAAGATTCAAATTGAATTACGTTTACAACGCATTTTTGATTTCTGGTTGGTGAGCGTAGTCGAACCATCACTTTTCATGCTTCGGCTCCGCTCAGCACATCGCTTTTCGTTTCCGGTTGGTGAGCGTAGTCGAACCATCACTTTTCACTCCCGGTTGGTGAGCGCAGTCGAACCATCACTTAAGTATTCCCTCCTCCCAGGTGCCACCTTCATCACAAACAACGAATAGCCCGAAGCCAGTTCTTCTTCCATCAACAAACCAAGTTGTTTCCATAGAGAAGCATACGTTCCGATGATGATCGTACTCATCCCATTAGAATTGATTTCCACATCTGGAATTTCCTTCAGTTTGTGCAGAAACCGTATTACATGCGAGGGATAATCATCGCGCAGCGGGTATAGACTTATTTCAATAGTAGAGGTCATGACGATCGGTTAAATGGTTATTGTTAAATGGGTAATGATTGTGTCAGTGGAAAAATAAATAAAGGTAGGGATTCAAAATTTTGAATCCCTACCTTTATTTATTTTTCATTTCGCCCGTTCGCCCTTCCGCCCTTTTTTCTATCTTTATCCTAAATACAAAAAGAAATGAAAAAGCTAGCCATCCTATTCACCATACTCCTGGCTACAGGAAATATAATCGCTCAAACCTGGACCTGGGATCGTGAGCCCGAAGCAGGTCAGAATGTAAATATCCAGATCAATGACGTTCCTTCAGAAGAGGGCCCCCTGCATGCCGTTGTGTACTATTTTGATGGAACAGAACTGGTCTCCAACGACGTAGGCATGTTACCGTCAGACAATCCCAGCCGGATCAATATGGCACTGGCTGTCCATGAACATACAAGTTGGGTTCGCGTCGTGGTCAAAAATGAATTTAACCAGATAGGTTCATCTGATGAGAAATTTGTAAAGAATCCTTCAGCTCTTCCGAAAGCTGGTCTTGTCGAACAAGCCCTTGGATCATCGGTATATGCCCGCCTGTTAGGCATTGAAGCTAACAATGGAGACGTGGTGTCCTCCTTCCGTGAAGCCATCAAGGCTTATCCGCAATGGCTTGATAATCCCGAAGTCTACAGAAGCTATTATTTCATGGCCAAGCGTGCTGAGGCAGCAGAAGATCTTGCTGCCATCAAGACCTATTCCAATACGCTTACTCAGAAGTCAAACGCTTTCAGCGAGGCACTCCTCGTGAACGCAGTTCGGGCCACAAAGGATATGGGCGACACCACACTCAGCCTGAGCCTCAGAAAGAATCTGGACAAGAAATATCCTAAGTCAATCATGATGCAGGAAGAAAAGCTAACCTCGTTTACAAAAGCCTCTACGGTAGAAGAAAAAATCAAGATCAGAGATCAATTTAAGGCACAGTTTCCGGCCACTAAAGAAAACACACGGATGCTCGACCAGATGTCATCCTCTCTGGCACAGGAATATGCCGGTAAGGAAGATTGGAACAAAGTGAAATCATATGTATACGAAGTCATTGATCCGACCACACGTGCCAATGTGTGCAATACCTATGCCTGGAAACTCTCCGGAGAAAGTATAGAGGCAGAAGCTAAGAATCTTGACATCGCAGCTGCCCTTTCTGCGTCATCCCTCAGCCTGCTCTCCACCGACAATCCAATACCAACAGGTTTGACGAAGAAAGAGTGGGCCATGGTCATGGACAACAATAAAGCCGGGTTTGGTGATACCTACGCACTCATCCTTTTTAAGCAGGGCAAATACGAGGAAGCACTTACCCATCAGTCTTTTTCTGTAGCTAACAACAAATTTGAAGACGGTGAAATGAATGAGCGGTATGCCATCTATCTTCAGAAAGCAGGCCGTACGCAAGATATGGAGAAGTTTATGGACCAGATCATGGTGACAGGTAACGCCACTGAAAAGGTGAAAATGATGCACAAGGATTACTGGATACAAACAGCTACAAAAGATCAACTCTATAGCCAATACCTGAAGCAACTGGAGAATCAGGCGCAAGCCATGCGCGAGGAAAAAATTATGAAGATGTGGGAAAGCACAGAGGCACCTTCTTTTACATTGAGAAATCTCAACGGCAACCTCGTTTCATTGGCAGACTATAAAGGCAAGACCATTGTCCTCGATTTCTGGGCGACCTGGTGTGGTCCGTGCAAGGCAAGTTTTCCCGGCATGAAGAAAGCAGTTGAACATTATGCCTCCGACCAGAATGTTGTTTTTCTGTTTGTGGACACTTGGGAAAATGGCGACAATATTGATGCGAAGGTTGCTGATTTTATCAAAACCAATAACTATCCTTTCCATGTCTTAATGGACTCAGAAGCCAAAGTAGTAAACGATTTTAAAGTATCCGGCATCCCGACTAAGTTTATCATCGGCCCCGATCAGAAAATCCGCTTCACCGCCGTCGGCTATAGTGGTAACAACGACGAGCTCGTCGAAGAACTGAAAACCATGATCCAACTGGTACAGGAAAATGCAGGCATGCAGAAGTCGTGAGTTGTGAAAGTGGCTTGTACAGAGTGGAGTCGAAGTATGAGTTATGTCGCAGCGAAGAGGAGATCCCGCCATCATGAAATGATGCGGCGTGAAGACCGTGAAGCGTGAGGTGCTAGGCGCAAGAAAGACATTAAACATTAAACACTAAACATTAAGCACTCACACCTCACACCTCACAATTGACAACTCACCTTTTTCACCAACAATCTTTCAAAGAAATGGCAACACAATTTCTGGAAGAACTTTTCAGAAATGCAATCTGTCGGTCAGAAAGAAAAACCTTCGGATCCTGCCCTTCTCCTATAGCACTGTTGACCCTACATTTCTGAATCTCTGTCATCGGCACGACCTTATAAGGACTGCTAGACAAATAATATTTAGGTGTAGTATCTGCAGTGAAACTTCCATTTGGAGGAATACTACATTTATGGCTATCTGCAATTTTATCCAGTTCTGTTTTCGAAACGATGGCAGGATTGAATTCCACGGTGACCACTTCCCTGCCACTTTGATATCCCGCAGTTGTTTTGATGACACCATTAAGCTTTCCAAAGAGGGCCTCACCTGTCCAGAAACAGTACATCGAATACGTGACGCTTGCTGTTCCCTTTTGCTGTGCAGTCAGTTCGTCAGTCAGCAATTGGAGATAGACCGGTGCTTTCCCTTTTTGTTTAATCAGTGCATTCGTCATCAGGGCACTGAGTCCTGCAACTGAATAATTATCACTCAGCCTCTGTACAATGTTTTCAATGTTCATATCTACGATATGTACCACCGGGTTATTCCATGAAGCCTCGTTAAATCGTCTCAGCACCTCCGCGTCATGCCCTCCTTTGTTGTTGTGTATCGCAAGCGGAATAAATTCCGTCTCAATTCCTTCCACAATGAGTGGATGGGTCAACACATCACTACCATAGTTTCTGCACGTTTCACATCCCGGGATCTCCTGGAAAAGGATGAGGATGGGCTTGCCTTCTTTTTTACTCTTTGCCTGCGCTTCATCCATCGAGCGAAGCCAGTGGACATCACCGAGTTCAACGGGATTTGTTTGCGCAGCGATCAATACCGGGAATAACAGGATCAATAAAGTTAGATTCATGCTGCAAAGGTAAGGAGTTCATCGTAGCTTCAGGATCCTTTACTTCTTTACAACTTTACACTTTTCCTTGGCTATTGGGTATTGGCTATTTTTCAATGAATTGAAGTCATTACCTGCATCCGGAAAGGGCATATCAGATGAATTCCTGGAGATTTTCTTTTGAGATCACCTTGTATTCGCTGCCTGGATATGTCTCAAGAAATAATTTCGGCACCTTGGTACGTTGGTCGCCCCACTTAAATTCAAAGGCGTATAGCGTTCCATCGACTTCCTCCAGATAATCGATCTCCTTTTGATCATAGGTTCGCCAGAAATAGGTGTTGACGTATCTGCGGTCATATTCATTTTTTTTTATTCGCTCCATGACGCAGAAGTTTTCCCATAGTTGCCCAACGTCATTTCGCAGGGTTATCGGATTGAAGTTGTTGATGATAGCGTTGCGGATACCGAGATCCTGGAAATAGTATTTTCTTGATTTTCCAATTTCATTGCGCAGGTTTCGGCTCAGCGCTCCAAGACGAACGATGATAAAGGATTGTTCGAGGAAATATATATAGCGTTGAATGGTGGGTATACTGGTATTGGTTTTGTTGGAGAGTTCGTTGAGGTTTACTTCGTGGCCGATTTGAAATGCCAGTAACTGAAGTATTTCCAGGAGTAAATCAGGCCTTTTCATGGTTCCCAATAGCATGACATCTTTCAGAAGATAATTTGAAATGATATTATTCAGCTCTGTTTTCTTTTCTTCTTCGGATAAAATCAGAACTTCTGGATACATACCATATCGCAGCATGTTTTCTATCCTCGCGTTTGCATCTATTTTGCCATAGGGCTCTGTCAGCTCTCCCATGGAGATTGGATACAGAATATATTTTCTCGACCGACCCAATAAAGATTCTCCAATGTCATTTTGCATTTCAAATGCAGATGAACCGGTAGCGATAAACTGTACATTCGGAAAAAAGTCATGCAATACCTTTAATACCAGCCCAGCCCCTTCAATGGACTGCACTTCATCAAAAGCTATTAGCTTATGGTTTCCGACCAGGTCCTGCAGTTTTGTGGTATTTGTGGTCGAAAATTGATCACGTACTTGTTTGTGTTCCACATTGAAATAAACACCTCCTTCTTCTGCCATCAACCTACGGATCAGCTCCGTTTTTCCTGTTCGCCTTGCCCCGTACAATAGAATTGTTTTGCCTTTATAAAGCTGGGATTTTAATAGAGGATACGTGGACCTTGGTAAATAGGGCATTACATCATGATTTTGTAAGTTCACAAATTAACCTAAATTACTAAAGTTAAGTTCACAAATTAACCTAAATTACTAAAGTTAAGTTTTAAAAAGCATATTTTTCTCAATGATGACTAATAATAAGTCAATAACATGCCTTATTATTAGTCTATTCCTATCTTCACCCTCCCATGTTTGTCAACTGCCATACCTACTACTCCTTCAAATACGGTACCCTCTCGCCCGAACAACTGGCAGAAGGAGCCTCCCGCCGCGGTATCACCACCCTGGCGCTGACGGATATCAACAATACCTCCTGTGCCGTCGGCTGGATCGAAGAATGCCGCAAACGTAATATCAAACCCGTCCTCGGCGTCGAATTCCGCTCCCCTTCGACTACTTCGACTCCGCTCAACAACCGTCCGCTCAGGGACCACCTCTCGACTTCGTTCAGCAACCGTCCGCTCAGCTCTTCCCACAAGGAGGACCAGGCGGAGGATACACCCGTTGGCAACTACCTCTACACTGGCCTCGCCCGCAACGCCGAAGGATGGCGCGAACTCTGCGAACTCCTCACCACCTCATCCCTCGACGGCATCCCGCTCCCCAAAAGACCCCCCGAAATGGAGCACGTCTATATCATCTATCGCCCCGGCAGCTACATCCCTCCTGACCTCCGCCCCTACGAATACATCGGCATCATGCCCGCCGAAGCCAATGGCCTCTATTCCTCCATCCTCCGCGATCACCTCGACCGCCTCGTCGTCTGGCAGCCCATCACCTACGAAGACGAGACAGGCTATAAGGTCCACAAACTCATGCGCTGCGTAGACCTCAATATCATGCTCGGCCAGCTGGACACAAGAGATAGTGCAAGCCCTGACGAGCATTGGGTCAGCCGCGAATACATCGACAACGCCTTCCGCGCATACCCCCAGATCCTCCGCAATACCGAAGCACTGCTCTATCACTGCGAAGCCGAACTACCCTGCGGCAACATCAACAACCGCCAGACCTTCACCGGCTCCGAGCGCGATGATCATCAGCTCCTCATCAAACTCGCCCGCGAAGGTTGCCGTCGACGATATGGGCTGACTAATTTCAAAGCCAACGCACGCATGGAAAGCGAACTCAAAGTCATCCGGCAACTCGGCTTTCCACCTTACTTCCTGATCACGTGGGATATCATCCGCTATGCACAGACCGCAGGCTATCATCATGTGGGCAGAGGCAGTGGCGCTAACTCACTCGTGGCCTATTGCCTCGGCATCACCGATGTGGATCCACTTGAGCTCGATCTTTATTTCGAGCGCTTCATCAATCCGCACAGATCATCGCCTCCGGATTTTGATATCGATTTTTCATGGGACGAACGCGATGATGTGACCGACTATATTTTTAAAAGACATGGCCACCGTCACACCGCATTACTTGCTACCTACAATACTTTCAAAGGCCGCTCCATCATCCGCGAACTCGGCAAAGTCGTCGGCCTTCCCAAGGCAGACATCGATGCCATCGTCGATGCTCCCCTCGCCAATGACAAACATCATCCATACGCACGCCATATCTTCCGCTACGGCGAGATGATCGAACGCTTTCCCAACTATCTCTCTATCCATGCCGGAGGTGTGCTCGTTTCTGAACGTCCGCTGACCTATCACACCGCATTGCAGATGATGCCCAAAGGATTTCCGATCACGCACTTCGATATGTATCATGCAGAGGATCTCGGTTTTCACAAATACGATGTGCTCAGCCAACGCGGTCTCGGCCATATCAAAGATGCCGTGAGCCTCGTGCGCTCCAACCAGGGCAAAGCCATCGACATTCACGATGTAGCGATGATCAAGGAAGACAAGCGCGTCAAGGAGCAACTCTACTCCGGCCATTGCATCGGTTGCTTCTATATCGAATCACCCGCCATGCGCGGCCTGCTCACCAAGTTGCATTGTGATAACTATATACATCTCGTCGCCGCGAGTTCGATCATCCGTCCCGGTGTCGCCAAGAGCGGGATGATGCGCGAATACATCAAGCGCTATCATGAGCCGGACAAAGTGGAATATCTACACCCGGTATTTAAAGAACATCTCGGCGAGACCTTTGGCGTGATGGTCTACCAGGAAGATGTGATGAAGATCGTCCATCACTTTGCCGATCTCGATCTCGATGAGTCAGATGTCCTGCGCCGCATCATGACCGGTAAGAAAAAAACATCAGACACCTTTCGCAAACTGATGGAAAAATTCTGGCGCAATTGCCGTACTCGGGGTTATCCGGAAGAACTCATCAGCGAAGTATGGCGTCAGGTAGAAAGTTTTTCAGGCTATTCGTTTTGCAAAGCACACTCGGCGAGTTTTGCCGTGGAGAGTTTTCAGAGCCTGTATCTCAAGACCTATTACCCGCTTGAATTTATGGTTGGGGTGATCAACAATTTCGGTGGCTTCTATCAGACCGAATACTATGTGCATGAAGCACGTATGTGTGGCGCGAAAATCGAGGCTCCGTGTGTCAATCACAGTATCAATCTCACCTGCATCTATGGCACGACGATCTACCTCGGATTTATTCACATACAGTCGCTCGAACGTACAGTCGCGCATCGCATCGTCGAAGAGCGTTTGCGCAATGGCCCGTATGTGAGCCTTGAAGATTTTGTAGGTAGGGTAGATGTCGGACGTGAACAATTGGATCTGCTGATTCGCATCGGTGCCTTCCGTTGGACCGGTCGCACCAAGTGCGAACTGATGTGGCATAAATATGCCGTGCACAATCCACAGGCAAAAGCGGTCGTAGGCCAGCCTGTTTTATTTGGCAACGGTGCGCACGTTGATTATGCATTGCCTTCGCTCGAAGAGAGTGCGTATGACCAGGCCTATGATGAGATTGAACTATTGGGTTTTCCGTTATGCAGCCCATTCGACCTTCTCGAACAAAGACCAAAGCAGAAGATCGTACATACGCAGGATCTCAATGCGCTGGTTGGAAAGCGCACATCCATGCTCGGCTACTACGTCACCCGCAAACCCGTCACCACCTCCAATGGTAAACTGATGAGCTTCGGCACCTGGCTTGATGAGCAGGGCAAATATTTTGATACCACGCACTTCCCGCCATCCCTAGAGCGCTATCCGCTGAAAGGAAAAGGCATGTATCTCCTGCATGGCAAGGTGACGGAAGATTTTGGATTTGCAAGTCTTGAAGTGGATGGATTGGAGAAACTGCCGTATCGGAAGGATGGAAGATACTAAGTGATGGTTCGACTACGCCCACCAACCGAGAAGAAGAATATTGATTAGCGAAAATTTGCGTGAATTAGCGGCGAGAAATGAACAACACGAACCAAGCGTGTTGCAAAAGGTAAGAATGGGAACAAATAAATGTAAGCATTTTCCAGCCAACAAAATAATGGAGTTACAGAATCCTTTAAAATAAATCTACACGGATATAAACAATTGCTATCACATTTGCATTCATAGCTACCAATATTACGGTAGGTCTGTCAATAGCTATGGCAAAAAGCAAAATCTCTCTCTTCTGGTTCCGCCGCGACCTGCGGCTGCACGAAAACCACGGTCTATACCAGGCACTGAAAGGGGCAGAAGCAGTGTTCCCCATCTTTATATTTGACAAAGACATCCTGGAAGGACTGAAAGATAAAGCCGACAAAAGAGTGGCCTTTATTCATCACGCACTCCATGATATTCAGACCACACTCCAAGCAAATGACTCCTCACTATACATCCTGCATGAGACCCCGCTGCTGGCCATCAAAATGCTTACAGGAGAATTTGACATCGCAGCTGTCTACACCAACCACGACTACGAGCCTTACGCCATCGGACGAGATGCGGAGGTAAAGCGGTTTCTGGAAACGAAGGGCATACCTTTTCACACCTTCAAAGACCAGGTCGTTTTTGAAAGAAATGAAGTGGTCAAGGGAGATGGGTCACCTTACACGATCTTCACCCCCTTCTCTAAAATCTGGAAGGAGAAATATGCCACAGATAAAAAAGTAGGATACCCCAGCGAAAAACATCTTGGCAACCTGTATAAAACAAAGCCGCTTCCATTTCCATCACTAAAAGAAATTGGATTTGAAGAGGTCAATCTGGATATTCCATCCATCACCCCCGATAAGAATATCATCCAGCATTATAACGAGACAAGAAATCTTCCTTACGTCAATGGCACGAGTAAGATGAGTGTTCACTTGCGCTTCGGCACCGTCTCTGTTCGCGAACTCGCAGCCATCGCATCAAAGTGGAACGACCAATGGCTCAACGAACTCATCTGGCGCGAATTTTTTATGATGATCCTCTGGCATTTTCCAAAGGTGATCACTGAAAGTTTCAAAGCGAAATATGATCGCATTGAATGGCGAAATAACGAAGTCGAATTTAAAAAATGGTGTGCAGGCGAAACCGGATATCCGATGGTTGATGCCGGCATGCGTGAGATGAATGCCACAGGTCTCATGCACAATCGTGTGCGTATGGTCGTAGCCAGTTTTCTCACCAAACATTTATTGATCGACTGGCGATGGGGCGAAGCCTACTTTGCCGAAAAACTCCTGGACTACGAACTCTCCTCCAACAATGGCAACTGGCAATGGTGCGCAGGATGCGGTTGTGATGCAGCACCCTACTTCAGGATCTTTAACCCCACCGAACAGCAAAAGAAGTTTGATCCCGAAATGATCTACATTCGCAAGTGGATCAAAAATTACAGACCAGGATACCTTGACCCCATCGTTGATCATGACTTCGCACGAAAGCGAGTCCTCGAAGTTTTTAAAACAGCCCTAAACGAAACACAATGAAATACCTCGAATTTGAACACCTCTTGCCGATGACACTTGATGAGGCATGGTCTTTCTTCTCCTCACCAAGTAACCTTAACCTGATCACACCGGATGATCTTGATTTTAAAATCCTTGACACCTTACCTGATCAAATGTACCAAGGCCTGATGATCCGATACAAGATCAAACCCATGCTCAATATCCCGCTGGACTGGGTCACAGAGATCACGATGGTCAGGGACAAAGAATATTTTATCGATGAGCAGCGCAAAGGTCCTTACCGGATCTGGCACCACGAGCATCATTTCAAAGCAGTGGATGGTGGAGTCCTCATGACCGACAAACTATATTACGATATCGGTATGGGCTTCATCGGCACCCTTGCAGGCATACTCTGGGTCGACAAGCAGGTGCAAAAAATCTTCACCTATCGCAAGACGAAACTCAATGAGTTGTTTGCTGCTCAAACATAAAAAACATCGCGCAAAGACGCAAAGGCGCAACGCATAGTGAATTCTAAGGCATATCATAGATTATTCACCAATCTGACAATTCCATCTTTAAGAAGCGGTGCTCCAAAATTGATTAGTAGACCTAATTTTTTGTTGCTCAATTTGACATACGTTAAGACAATTTTTGAATGGACCTTAGCCATTGTCTCCACTGATTTTAGTTCCACGATGACCTTCTTTGCGACAATGACATCAGACCTGTATCCTAGATCCATTTTAATGTCTTTCCAGAAGACCGGCATCCCTTTTTGCCTTTCAAATGGTATCCCTCTTTCAGTCAATTCATAGCAAAGTATTTCCTCATAGACTGATTCCAATAGCCCTGGTCCAAGTGTCCTATGAATTTCAAAACAAATATCCAGGACAATGCGAGCAATTTCATTTTCATCCATACGTGTTTCGGAAGCTCTTTTAGTAACTGGTAATACTCCCTCCATATCTGTAAGTGTCTTCAGAAAGGTCAATTGTGACCTGAAATGCCCAATTTTTTCTTAGAAAGTTTTTTCTCGTTGTGCCTTTGCGTTATTGCGCGAAACAAAAGAGGTTTTCCCCGTTGCGTCGTTGCGTCGTTGCGCGAAACAAAAGAGGTTTTCCCCGTTGCGTCGTTGCGTTGTTGCGCGAAACAAAAGAGGTTTTCCCCGTTGCGTCGTTGCGTTGTTGCGCGAAATAAAACAGAGGAATTTAAATAATTGTGCAAAATATTTACTGATTTTCAGCAACTTATACAATTTTCTTTCAAAAATCTTTGGTAAATCCTTGGTAATCTGCTTCCCAAAAACCTACCTTTGCGTCCCGCTAATAAAAAGGCGGTCAATACCTCTTATCAATACTAAAATTCTATTGCTGTGAATACATTGAGTTATAAAACACGGTCCGTTAAAAAAGAAGATCTCAACCGCCAATGGTATGTGGTCGATGCGGATGGTGAAGTGTTGGGTCGCTTATGCACCCGGATAGCAACTGTCCTCAGGGGCAAACACCACCCGGAGTATACTCCTCACGTGGATACAGGTGACTATGTGATCGTAGTCAATGCAGGCAAAGTCAGGTTTACAGGTAACAAGGAAAATGTAAAAATCTACCAGAACTACTCCGGGTACCCAGGTGGTCTGAAAGAACTTACAGCTTCAGAAATCCGCGCCCGCAAGCCAGAACGCCTCATCGAGATCGCTGTGAAAGGTATGCTTCCGAAAAACAAGCTCGGTAACGCCATGATCAAAAAACTGTTTGTCTACGCCGGTCCGGAACACCTCCACACCGCGCAGCAACCAAAACCCCTCGTTTAATTACTAATCGTCAATTTCAGTCTAAGACTAAGTATATGGAGACAATCAACGCGATCGGACGTCGTAAAGCCTCAGTAGCGAGGGTTTATGTATCAAACGGTACCGGCAAGATCAAAATCAATGGTCGGGAGTACAAAGAGTACTTTCCACAGTTGCATATCAGTGCACACGTCGTAGCTCCCCTGTTGGAACTCGATTTGCTCAACCAGTATGATATCAAAGTCAACGTCAATGGTGGAGGATTCAGAGGCCAGTCAGAAGCCATTCGCCTCGGTATTTCTAGGGCATTGATCAAGATCAACGCCGATCACCGTGCACCGCTCAAGATCAAAAAATATCTCACCCGGGATGCAAGGGTGGTGGAACGTAAGAAATTCGGTAAGCCTAAAGCAAGAAAGAGCTTCCAGTTCTCTAAACGTTAATCATTACTATCTAATCACAAAAATATCAACAGATCCATCATGGATAAACCATTATATCAGGACTTATTGGAGGCAGGCGTTCACTTCGGACACATGCGCAGCAAATGGAATCCTAAAATGCGCCAGTATATTTTTATGGAGCGTAAGGGTATCCACATCATCGACCTCAACCGCACTTCCGAATGCCTGGAACGTGCAGCACTGGCGATGAAATCCATGGCCCGCTCCGGCAAAAAAATCCTTTTTGTCGCTACCAAAAAACAGGCTCGCGAAATCATCGCCGCCGGTGCAAAGACCATCAACATGCCTTACGTGACCGATCGCTGGCTCGGAGGTATGATGACCAACTTTGCTACCATCCGTCGTTCCGTAAAGAAAATGAACAACCTCGAGCAGATGCTCACGGATGGTACATTGGCCAGCACCACCAAGAAAGAACGTCTCACTTTAACGCGTGAGATGAACAAACTCAATAAAGTGTTGGGGGGTATCTCTGATATCAACCGATTGCCACACGCCGTATTCATCGTGGATATAGGACGTGAGCACCTTGCCCTCGCGGAAGCCAAGAAACTGGGGATCAAAACTTTTGCGATGGTGGATACCAATGCAGATCCTAACCTGGTTGACTTCCCTATTCCGGCAAATGATGACTCATCAAAGTCTATCTCTTTCATCACCAACTACATCACCAATGCGATCAAAGAGGGATTGGCTGAGCGTGGCAAAGAAAAGGAAGAGCATGCTGAAGAATCAGCTAAAGCGTAATACGGTCGTTGGACATTACCGTTGGAGAAACACTTTATCTTAAAAATGACAATATTAATGAGTACGATATCCGCAACAGATGTCAAAAATCTCCGGGAAATGACCGGAGCTGGTATGATGGATTGCAAATCCGCCCTCACAGAGGCCAACGGAGATTTTGAAAAAGCCATTGAAATCCTTCGCCTGAAAGGACAAAAATTATCCTTGAAACGCGCTGATCGCGATGCCAAAGAAGGTGTGGTGTATGCAATGGTTTCTGCAGATGGCAAGAAAGGCGTAGTCATCAGGCTGAGTTCTGAAACTGACTTCGTTGCCAAAAACGAAGACTTTGTTAACCTTGCAAAAGAATTCACTCAGATCGCACTTGACACATTTCCTGCTGATCTGGAAACCCTTTTAAAGCAACCTTACCAGAATATCACCATCGGTGAAAAAGTATCTGAGCAGGTTGGTGTCATTGGTGAGAAAATTGAACTTGCCGACTACCAGCAAATTGAAGCTCCACAGGTCGTTTCCTATATTCACATGGGCAACAAAGCCGGTGTGATCCTTGGATTGAACAATGCCGATGCTAAATTTAGAGACGCAGGAAGAGATGTTGCAATGCAGGTTGCAGCCATGAAACCGGTAGCGTTGGACAAAGATGGTGTTGATGCATCCATCATCGAAAAAGAAATTGAAATCGGAAAAGAACTTGCCCGCCAGGAAGGAAAGCCTGAAGACATGCTCGAGAAAATAGCACTCGGCAAACTCAACAGATTTTTCAAAGACAATACCCTGCTTGCGCAGGCCTTCGTAAAAGACAATAGCTTGTCTGTCGAAGCGTATCTCAAGAGCATGGACAAAGACCTGACCGTGACGGCATTCAAACACGTCAAACTAGGGTAATACAAAACAAAAAACGAAAGGCGGATCATTGATGATTCGCCTTTTTTTTGCCTCCTATAGAAGGCCCTGAAGCGAAAGTCAAAAAAGCAACTTAAATTAGATACTCAAATCAATTATGGCCAGATTCAAAAGAGTGCTGTTAAAGTTAAGCGGTGAAACCCTAATGGGTGATCAGACCTTTGGTATTCATCCGCAGCAACTCAAGCATTATGCCACGGAAATCAAGGCCATAACAGACATGGGTGTAGAGGTTGCAATTGTCATCGGAGGAGGTAACATCTTCAGAGGACTGCAGGCTGAAGCCACCGGCATCGAGAAGGTCCAAGGTGATTATATGGGTATGCTGGCTACCGTCATCAACGGGATGGCTCTCCAGAGTGCTCTCGAACATATTGGGCTATACACCAGGCTCATTTCCGCCATCGAAATGAAGGCGATAGCTGAACCTTATATCCGCCGCAGAGCGATACGACATCTTGAGAAGGGACGTATTGTCATCTTCAGCGCAGGCACCGGTAATCCATATTTCACGACCGATAGTGCGGCAGCCCTTAGAGCAAACGAAATCAATGCCGAAGTCATCCTGAAAGGCACACGAGTTGATGGAATCTATACCTCTGATCCGGAAAAAAATAAAGATGCTGTCAAAATTGATCAGATCACCTTTGCCAAAGTTATCAGAGATGGACTGGGTGTGATGGACATGACCGCCTTCACCCTTTGCCAGGAGAATAATCTTCCGATCATCGTATTCGATGTCAACACGGCCGGCAATCTCCGCAGGATCATGGAAGGAGAAAAGCTTGGAACACTTGTCATGGGCTAGATTAGCTCTGGCACCCATTTTTCAATAACCAATAGCTAACAAAACTTATACATTCTCCTTTTCGTTTGCCAAACATGCATCATCTGAAAACTTTCCGTCTGCTGATTTTAGGAGTTGTGATATGTGCGGCTTCAATGACTTATTCCCAGCAGTCAATCACCTGGGACCAACTGACAGATGTTAAGTTCACCAAAAAATTTTCTGCCGAACTGGGTATTGAATTGCTGGAGGCTTCCTTCGGTCCTTCAGTTAAAGCACTGGATGGAAAGGAGATCATCATCAAAGGCTACATCATACCTCTCGATCCACTGGGCACTCAATATGTCATCTCACGAAATCCCATGGCCAGCTGTTTTTTCTGTGGAGGTTCCGGCCCCGAAACAGTAGCTGAGCTCCGCCTTCACCCGAAATCCATCCGACGCTATGCCACAGATGAAATACTCTCCTTCAAAGGCATTCTGATGCTCAATGAGAAAAACTCCGACTCACTCAATTATGTGATCCTAAGCGCAGAAAGGATTTGATTGAAGACGGTTAAGTATGGGAGTTTAGCGACCAGGATTGAGGTGAAAGTGGGGTGGGTAATATAAAATTTGAAATTTAGTTAAATGTACTCCTAACATACTGTTAGACAATTACTTACGACAGTGTGGCACACCTAGGTGTGCCACACTGTCGTAAGCTGTTGATTAAGAGGTCCTTAGGAGTACATTTAACTAAATTTAAAATCCCTTGATTTTTTCCACCAAAACCTCCGCTATCTTCCTTTTTGATTCCACTGTCCATCCCGCCACATGAGGACTCATTATCACGTTTTCCATACCACACAATTCTTCAAATAAGGCTTTAAATTCTGCACCTCCAGAGGATGGAGGCTCTGACGGAAATACATCAAGACATGCTCCTCCCAATTTCCCTGTCTTCAATGAAGCTACCACATCGCTTATGTTGATATTTTTTCCCCTCGATGTGTTGATCAGAATACATCCAAATTTGCATTTCTCAAGAAATGACAAATCAACCATCTCCCTGGTTTCAGCTGTCAACGGGATATGTAGAGAAATGATATCTGCATCAGTAAGCAATTGATCCAGGGTTACTTGTTCAACAAATTCAGTTCCATAACCATCGATATACTTATCGTAAGCGACCACTCTTACATCCCAGCCTTTCCACAATCTCCCAAATGCAATCCCATTATTTCCATAACCGATGATTCCGATTGTTCTCCCGGAGATTTCCCATCCACGGTGCAGCTCCCTGAGCCATTCCCCTTCACGGACACTTTTGTGTGCAGAAACCAAATGATTAGCCAGGCATAGCAACATACCCATGGCATGTTCAGCCACAGCCTGAGCGTTTCCTTCCGGGGCACTGATGACCACTACTCCATGCTCCTTCGCTGCCTCCAGATCAATGATTTCAAGCCCACTCCCCAATCTTGCTATCCAGCGTAAAGATGGTGCGGAAGCCATGGCAGACTTGTCGATAGCGCAACGGGTATTGATGACCACACCTTTATAGTAGGATAGAGCTTCTTCCATTTCTTTCCGGCTCATTTCAGGGGCATAGGTCGTGGTAAACCCAAGAGAATGAAGCCCTTCCATCAAAACAGGATGGACAAAATCGGTAATTAAAAAATCTTTATGCACCATATTTTGCTCTAATTAGCTCGCTTTTTCGGCAAATAGTATCTTTGTCCGATTTTTAATAGGACTTGCTCCATTATACATACCTAATTCAACCCGTTAGATGCCCAAAGATAGTAGTATCCGTTCTGTACTGATCATCGGCAGCGGACCCATCATCATAGGACAAGCCTGCGAATTTGATTACGCAGGTTCACAAGCCTCCAGATCCCTCCGCGAAGAAGGAATCGAAGTCATTCTGATCAACAGCAACCCTGCCACGATCATGACAGATCCCCTGACCGCTGATCACATCTACCTCCTTCCCCTCAACGTCGAAAGCATCATCAAGATCCTGGAAGAAAGACAGATCGACGCCGTCCTGGCTACTATGGGCGGTCAGACCGCACTCAATCTGGCCATCGAAGCCGACAAAAGAGGCGTCTGGAAGAAATATAATGTCCGTCTGATCGGTGTGGATATCGCTGCGATTGATCTCGCTGAAAACAGAGAAGCCTTCCGCGATCATGTTGTCAAAATCGGGATGAAGGTAGCCCCAAGCTTTATTGCCAATTCTTTCCTCGAAGGAATGGAAGCTGCTCAGACCATCGGCTTTCCCCTGGTCATACGCCCAAGCTATACACTCGGCGGTACTGGAGGTAGTATCGTGATGAAAGAAGAACAGTTTGAAGAAGCCCTCCGCAGAGGCCTTAACGCCTCCCCGACTCATGAAGTCCTTGTCGAGAAAGCAGTTTTGGGCTGGAAAGAATTTGAACTCGAGCTCCTACGGGATCAAAACGACAATGTAGTCATCATCTGCACCGTGGAGAACCTGGACCCAATGGGTATCCATACGGGTGACAGCATCACCGTCGCTCCTGCCATGACCCTCAGTGATACCGCATTCCAGGAGATGCGTAATCAAGCCATCAAAATGATGCGCTCCATGGGCAATTTTTCGGGAGGATGTAATGTCCAGTTTGCCCAAAATCCTGCAAACGAAGACCTAATCGTCGTCGAGATCAACCCGCGTGTGAGCCGCTCCTCCGCACTCGCCAGCAAAGCCACCGGTTACCCTATTGCTAAAATAGCGGCAAAACTGGCTATAGGCTACACACTGGACGAATTGAAAAACCAAATCACCAAGACTACCAGCGCTTGTTTTGAGCCTACGCTGGACTATGTGATCGTGAAGATGCCCCGATGGAATTTTGAAAAATTTCACGGCTCCGAAAATTCACTCGGTCTGCAGATGAAATCCGTCGGTGAGGTCATGGCCATCGGCCGCACCTTCCAGGAAGCATTGCAGAAAGCATGTCAATCCCTAGAAAACAACCGCACAGGTTTGGGTGCCGATATGAAAGAATGGATCAGCACTTCAGATATCATGGAGCGCCTGGAAACAGCAGGTGATGACCGCATATTTCGCCTCAAGGATGCCCTGAGACTCGGTGTATCAGAAAGGAGCATCCACAAACTCACCTTGATTGATCCATGGTTTATCAAACAAATCAAAAATCTCGTAAAGGCAGAAGAACGCCTGATGCGCTACAACCTGGCTGAAGATATCCCTGCTGATTTCTTCAGGGAGTTAAAACAAATGGGCTATTCTGATGCACAGATTGCCTGGGTGCTCCGCATCAATGAGCACGAAGTAACGCGTCAACGGTATAAGCACGGTATCCGTCGCACCTATAAAATGGTGGATACCTGTGCAGCTGAATTCGAAGCCAAGACGCCATATTTCTACAGCACCTTTGATGAGGAAAACGAAAGTATACCTTCCGATAAAAAGAAGATCATTGTCCTGGGTTCCGGTCCAAACAGGATAGGGCAGGGTATTGAGTTTGATTATTGCTGCGTACATGGTATCCTGGCGATCAAAGAAGCGGGGTATGAAGCCATCATGATCAATTGTAATCCGGAGACCGTCTCTACCGACTTTGATATTGCTGACAAACTCTATTTCGAACCCGTCTACTGGGAACATATCAAGGAGATCATAGAACTCGAAAAACCAGAGGGGATTATCGTTCAACTCGGTGGACAAACCGCGCTGAAACTGGCTGAAGAGTTTTATAAAAGCGGGATTAAAATCATCGGCACAGATTTTCCGGATATGGACCTCGCAGAAGACCGGGGAAGCTTTTCCAACCGCCTCAAAGAGCTAGGCATTCCATATCCTGAATATGGTGTGGCTCGGGACGTCGATGACGCAGTGCGCATAGCCAAAGAAGTTAGCTACCCAGTACTGGTGAGACCATCTTATGTGCTGGGCGGCCAGCGTATGAAGATCGTGATCAATGACCATGATCTGGAGCGCCATGTGCTCAGCATTTTCAAACACATGCCCGACAATAAAGTCCTCATCGACCAGTTCCTTGAGCGGGCCAAAGAAGCGGAAATCGATGCGATTTGTGATGGGGATGACTTGCATATCATGGGCATCATGGAACATATTGAGCCTGCAGGGATCCATAGCGGGGATAGTTCGGCCGTCCTACCCCCATACAGCCTCAGCCAGTCAGCCATCGAACAGATGATTGAATATGCCAGAAAAATTGCTTTTTCTCTCAACATCCGGGGCCTGATCAATATCCAGTATGCAATCCGGGTAGCCAAAGGCGGAACAGAAGAAAAAGTATATGTCATCGAAGCCAATCCCCGCGCGTCCAGGACAACTCCTTTTATCGCCAAAGCATACAAGATTCCCTATCTCAATATCGCCACCAAAATCATGCTCGGTACCCATAAGCTGAAAGATTTCGGCTTCGAAAAACAACTGAAAGGCTATGCCATTAAGGTTCCGGTCTTCTCTTTTGACAAGTTCCCGAATGTGGACAAACGCCTTGGCCCGGAAATGAAAAGCACCGGCGAAGCCATCCAGTTTATTGATGACCTCACCGATCCATTCTTCAGGGAACTGGAAAGAAACCGGAATATGTACCTTTTCGAATAATAGATTTTGAATTTTCCTTGGCTGAAAAGGCTAAAGTAAAAATTCAATTGCTTTCACCTTTTGTCTCCGGGGTTGCGCAGCACACAGGTCGAACGAAGTGAGATCCCGCCAAATGCAAGGCATTTGAATCGGGAGGGAAGAGCCCGAATGGGCGAAGGGGTCAAAAATTAGAAAATGGCCAAAGAGGCCTGAAAGTACTGAATGGCGGTGGATCGACTTTCTCTCTGAATTCTTATTTCGGCGAAATATATTTCGTAGATATACGAACTGGCTTTTCATTCTGAATTCTTATTTCGGCGAAATATATTTCGTAGATATACGAATCGGGTTTCCATACCTTTTTAGGCTCTTCCACCTGTCCACCTTATCTGCCACTGCCCTGAGCTCCCTGCCTTCCCGCCGCAAATGCCTTGCATTTGGCGGGATCTTCGCTGCACTTCGACCTGCTCCCTGCTGACTCCAAACTGTATATTACCCGCCAATTAAACCATTTTCCCTACCTGGAATAGGGGTTCAGGCCCGGAAATTTGTCAATTCTGTGACCAACGTAAGGTTCTTCATTACTACTCAATAATATTTTATTAACATTGCAGGCTTAAATTCGCTCAACTTCCTTTTTTAGCTGGTTAAAAGATGATTTTATGATTAGACGCTTACTTCTCATTTCTATTTTTACTTCAATCGGGCTTGCAGCCTGGTCTCAGTCATCACTGGAAGGAAAAGTTACGGACGCAAGCAATGGGGACGCCTTGATCTTTGCCAATGTGGTCCTGTTCAAAAACGGAAACTTGATCACAGGGTCACAATCCGATCTCGACGGTAACTATGTGTTCTCCGCAATAGATCCAGGGACCTATGATGTTGAAGCTAGTTACACCGGTTTCCCAACCCAGCGCCAGACAGGGGTAGTCATCCTAGCGGGAAAAGCTATCCGACTGGATTTCAAACTGGATGTCGGTCTCATGCTCAATGTCATTGAGATTGTGGCCTATAAGGTACCCCTGATCGAACAAGATAATACCACCCAGGGCGGTATTAAAACCGCCGAACAGATCAGGAATCTCCCAACAAAAAATATCAACGCCATAGCCGCTACTACAGCCGGTCTCTCAAGTATTGACGGTGGAGAAATCAATATTCGAGGATCACGGAGCGATGCCACAGACTATTATCTCGATGGTATCCGGGTCAACGCCAGCTTGATTCCACAGTCTGAAATCGAACAATTACAAGTTATCACCGGTGGTATTGAAGCCCGGTACGGGGATGTGACCGGTGGTCTGATCTCACTGACTTCTAAAGGTCCTTCATCTGTCCTTTCAGGAGCCGTGGAGGTTGAAACTTCCGAATTGACGGACGCATATGGATACAACCTGCTCAGCGCCAACCTGAGCGGACCTATCCTGAAAAACAAAAGCACTAACCAATCGATCATCGGTTTCAGAGCTTCTGTCCAGTATCTCGACAGGAAAGATCCTAACCCACGTGCCTTCGGCGGCTACAGAGCCACAGAAGAAGCGATCAAGCGAATCGGAGATAATCCGCTAACCACTATTGATGGCAGCCCTATTCCCCTGATCGAAAGATTTGAGGAAAGTGATGTGGAATTGCTTAAAGCCAGGCCAAATGTTGCCGATCAGCGAATAGATTTGACCGGTAAGCTCGATTTCAAAGTCAATGATGCTATAGACTTTACCCTCGCCGGTAATTATTATGATGCCAATAACCACTTCTCCAACGGGAGAGCCTGGGACCTGGTCAACTGGCAATACAATCCGTACAGTGAGAATAATGGATTTTTCATTAACGGAAGGTTCAGGCATCGTATCGGAGGTGTTTCCACAGATCCTGATGCCGCACCCGCTCTGATCCGCAATATTTCTTATACGCTTCAATATGGTTTTGAAAAAAGTTTCTCTGAGCGCGGAGATGACCGTTACAGAGACAACTTATTTGAATATGGTTATGTTGGCGACTTTGATGTCTCCTGGGCACCTGTCGTAGGTATCGCGCAGGACACTAGTAGTCCATTCGCAAAGCCACTTTTCCCCGGATCTACCTTTTACGGTGAGCATTTTGGATACGGCGAGACCTTTGCTGAAAATGGGTACACTCCTTCTACCTCCATCAATCCTCTCCTGAATAATTATAATATAGGACAGGAAGTCATTGATTTCAGAAATTACAATGCCTATAACGGGTTTTGGTCAAACATCGTCAATAGTGCATATGCTGGTATCCATACCAATACAGGTGCCGTGTATAATCTCTATCAAAAGACAGAATTAGATGTTCATACAGGCAATCTAAATGCTTCGTTTGACATCTTCCCCGGTGGATCGGACAAAGGAAGACACAATATCCAGTTCGGTCTGCTATACGAACAAAGACAGGAAAGAAGCTATGGTATCAACCCAAGAGATCTCTGGAATACAATGCGCTTTGCAGCAAATGATGCGCACATAGTTGGTTTGGACAGTACCAGAGTGATCGGGTATGATTCCCTGACGACCATTATCGATGGAGAGCTTCAGACATTTGATTCTATTTGCATCTTCCAGACCCTGGTCGTTGAACAACCGAATCTCCTTTTTTATAAGAAAGTCCGCGAACTCACAGGTCAGTCACTTAATGAGTATGTGAATATAGATGGACTCAATCCAGATGATCTCAGCCTCGATATGTTTGCTGCAGAGGAACTGACCAACCGGAGAGCGATAGGTTATTATGGGTACGATTATCTCGGCAACAAACTTGACTATGATGTCAGTTTTGATGAATTTTTCACCGCTGAAGATGGCGAAGGCCGCAGGACACTTCCGGTTGCTGCCAACAAACCTATCTATAGTGCGGCATACATTCAGGACAAATTTACCTTCAAGGATATCATTTTCAGGCTTGGACTCAGGGTGGACAGGTACGATGCTAACACCAAAGTGCTTAAAGACCCATACTCCTTATATGAAATCATGCAGGCAGATGACTTCTATGCACAGACAGATGAAGACAGATCTGCGGCCGTTCAGGATGACTGGAAAGTATATGTCGTGTCAGAAGGCTCTACAAAAGTCCGCGCTTTCAGGGATGGTGACCAATGGTATACCGCAGAAGGATCTCCGGTCAATGATGGAAGTGAAATTCTCGGAAATGAGATTCCAAACCCGTACTTCATAGAAAGAAATTCAGCCAACCGGAATATCAGAAGCCGCAATTTTGATCCGAATGGTTCCTTTGAAGATTATACACCCCAGGTGAGCTGGATGCCACGTCTCGCATTTTCATTCCCAATTTCCGAAGATGCCAACTTTTTTGTACACTATGATATCCTTGTACAACGCCCACCCTCCAACACAATCGCAACACCACTCGACTATTACTACTGGTCAGATGGACCGCCAACCAATAACCCCAATCTCAAGCCTGAAAAAACAATCGATTTTGAAGTAGGTTTCAAACAAAAAGTATCTGCTTCAAGTGCCATCACCCTGAGTGCCTACTATAAGGAACTGCGGGACATGATCCAGTCTCAGACTTACCTTTTTGTTCCAGGCGTTCCGGGCAACAGTTATAACTCTTATGGCAATCAGGATTTTGGTACCGTCAAAGGTTTTTCATTCAGCTATGATCTCAGACGTACTCAAAACCTCGAGATGACGGCTGCCTACACACTGCAGTTTGCAGACGGAACCGGTTCCAACGCAACAAGCCAGGTGGACCTCAATATTAATGGTCGTGGTAACCTGCGTTATTTATCTCCGCTTTCGTTTGATGAGCGTCATCGCTTGGCCGCCAACATTGACTACAGATATGGATCAGGTAAACAATACAATGGTCCACGTTGGTTTGGCCTGGATGTGTTTTCAGAAGCTGGTATCAGCTTGCAGGGAAATGCGGCATCCGGCAGGCCCTATACCAAACAGCAAAGAGCGGATCGTTTTGGAAGCAGCGGAGTTGGTGGCGCCATCAACGGAGCGAGACTTCCGTGGAATTTCTCACTTGATATGAGAATCGATAAATCATTCCGCATTGCAGGCAATGAAAACGGAAAACCATTATTTATGAATGTGTATCTCCGTATGGAAAATATCTTTGACACAAGGAATGTTATAGGGGTCTATGCGGCTTCCGGTTCAGCATTCGATGATGGATTTCTGGTGACGCCTAATGGCCAATCCTCCATTCAGACACTCGTAGATTCCGGTAGAGAGGGTGATGTGGACAATTACCTGATCTCGTACCAATGGGGAGAGTTGGTCCCCGGATTTTTCACACTGCCACGCAGGGTTTACCTCGGTGCAGTGTTACAGTTTTAATGCTTAAAGTATTTATGACCATCAATTTCTATTGTTCAATAAGTAAGCGAATCATGAAAAAACAAATAAGGCTCACGATGGCATGCTTGATCATGTTTTCATCTTTGTATTCCTACGCATGGATAGAGCCCGATCACAAAAAACCTCCAGGTGCAGCTCCAACAGATAAACCTATCAGTTATCGTTCGGATTGCGCCCCCGCTACCATGTCCTATGACCTTGCCATCAACAACGTCCGTGCAAGACTCCTCAATGGAGGAGACGTATGGTGGGATCTAAGTGATGGACAATATATCGTACCTGCTGTTGATCCTTCATTGGGCGTGCCTGGCGTTTCATCCTTGTTCGCCGGTGCAGTATGGCTCGGTGGTTTTGATGATGCAGGTAATCTCAAGATTGCGGCCCAGACGTATCGCTCTGCCACCGCTAATGACTTCTGGCCCGGCCCTCTTTCATCCATCGGTACTACGGGAGCAGATACTTGTGAAAACTGGGACCGCTTCTTTATCGTGAAAGGAGTCGATATCAAAGAGCACATTCGCGCTTTTGATGAAGCCGATGCTGCAGGCATCGAACTTGATCCTGAAAACATCCCTGATGATCTAAAGAAATATCCGGCTCGCGGCAATCCATACTGGAGCCAATATTATGATTTTGACCTCCCTAATGACAACCAGGGATTGGGAGCTTTCTTTGATGCAAACGAAGATAATATTTATGATCCGAAAGACGGCGATTATCCAGCTATCGAAGTGAAAGGTTGCCCTAAGGAAAGTAATTTCCCGGATGAGATCGTATTCTGGGTCTATAATGATGCCGGTAACAGCCACACCAATACCAATGGCCGCCCCATTCGTATGGAAGTGCAAGTGCAGGCTTTTGCCTATGCCACCAACGACCAGATCAATGACATGACCTTTTATCGCTATAAACTTATCAACAGAGCAGTCACCCCTATCGACAGTACTTTCTTTGGTATGTGGGTCGATCCGGATCTGGGGTGTTCGGAAGATGATTTTATTGGATCCGATACCAGTCGGAGCCTCATGTATGTATATAACCAGGACGAACTTGACGGAAACGTTGGTTGCGATTGCACCACAGGTAGCACAACCTATTGCGATGAAGTACCTGTCCTGGGGATTGATTATTTCAGGGGACCTCTGGCACCCGTCAGGATTATTGACACATTCAGGATAGACCAGTTGCCATTGTTGACCATAGATTATCCAAACATTTACGATACGTTAGGTTATATCGGTGACTCGTTGATCATCTTTGATCTTGATAACAGAAGGGAATTAGGCATGTCTTCATTCACCTATCACGTTCGCCAGGGTGCAGGTTCATGGCCAGGTGCTATGTGGGATCCACAGACCGACATTGAATTTTATCGTTATCTCTCCGGATCATGGAGGGATGGAACACGCTATTCCTTTGGGGGCAGTGGCTATAACCTCGGACCAGGTTCACCTGGTGTCGATTACGCTTTTACAGGAGATCCTGGAAATACCAATGACTGGTCAATGTGTTCTGCAGGTCTTGGACAGATGGACCCAAGAACGGTGCAGGCGACAGGCCCTTTCCGCCTCGATCCAGGCGCTATCAACGAACTGATTATCGGAGCTGTATGGGTGCCTGATCAGGTCTATCCATGCCTCGAATTGAGTGAACTTCGTGCAGCAGATGATCTTGCGCAAGCATTGTTCAACAATTGCTTTATACTCCCTAACGGCCCGGATGCCCCTGATCTCGATTGGATCGAACTCGACCGTGAACTTATCATGGTGCTCAGCAATGATTTAGAGACCTCTAACAACGCTTTTGAATTGTATAGTGAGCGCGGATTGGAAGTCCCCGAAGGTGAACTAGACAGTAATTACCTCTTCGAAGGATACCTGGTATATCAGTTACTCAATGGAAATGTCACCACGGGTGAGCTCGAGGATGTTTCTAAAGCAAGGTTGGTTTTCCAGGTTGATAAGCGAAATGGAATTTCTAAACTGTTCAACTGGACTACGATCAAAGGTCCAAACAATATTGATGTCTGGGTACCGGTGGAACAAATCACGGGTGCAGATGCCGGTATTCGCCATACCTTCCAGATTACAGAAGATCAGTTTGCTTCAGAAGACAGGCGACTGGTCAACCATAAACATTACTTTTACACAGCTATCGCCTACGCCTACAATGAATATGCTCCTTTCGACCCGCAGAGCCTCATAGGTCAACGCAAACCATATCTCGAAGGAAGATCCAATATCAGGACCTACGACCCACTTCCACACCCACAGACGTATAGGATGATCAATGGTATGTATGGAGAAGGTCCAATCGTCACCCGCCTCGAAGGTGTCGGGGCCGGTGAAAATTTTCTTGAAATGGATACTGCCGAGTACAACGAAATCTTAAGCGGAAATAATAATGGTGAAGTCACCTACACCGCTGGAGGCAGTCCTATCAGAGTACAAGTATTTAATCCTTTGGTAGTAGAAGACGGAGAATATATTCTGGAGTTTGTAGATCCATCCCCTTCTGATACACTATCATCAAGCACCGGTTGGAAGTTTTATAACGTAAATACCCCAAATCAGGTGTATGTATCCGAAAAGCCAATCGCCAATTTGAATGAACAGTTGATTGCTGATCTGGGTATTTCAATATTTATCGGCCAATCCGATGATGCGGGTGACAGAAAGGACGAAACTAACGGTACGATAGGCTATTCAGTTGATTACAAGGATCCGACCAAGCCACAATGGCTTCAATTCCTGGGAGATGATCTTGCTGGACAAGCGGTATTTAATTTCGTACAAACAGAATTACCGGAGTACCCTAACTTTCTTTTGGATCCGGACAGGGCTTTTTCAACCTTTGCCCCATGGGTTCCTTATTATATTGTAGATTATGCACCTGATGAACCCGCTGAAAACCCTGCAGGATGGTCAATTACTCCAGGTTGGTTAGATCCTTCAGGAGGTATAGTTCAGAATCCACAATTCGGTAGCAGCCTGCAGTCCTTAAATAATGTTGATATCATACTGACCTCCGATACATCAAAATGGAGCAGGTGTGTGGTCATCGAGACGGCTAACCAATATTACACCTCCTCTACACCTCCGGGAGTTGGTCTTGAGTCTGAAGGCAATAAGAAGAGTTTTACCACCAGATCCAAACTTTCGGTTGGTAAAAGAGATAATGACGGTGATGGGTTCCCTGATCCAGATGGAGCAAAGGATGACGCAGGCAATCCACTGACAGGTATGGGCTGGTTCCCAGGCTACGCAGTTGATGTTGAAACCGGTGAGCGACTCAATCTCTTCTTTGGAGAAAATACAGTGTATCGTGATTTTGTCGCCGAAGCTCTCGGGCTTGGCACCGAAGCCCATGATATGGTCTGGAATCCAGGCTCGCAAATAGTACTTCCAACTACCGGAATTCCCGGACCACTTGAATTGTATGTGGGTGGGCAGCATTATGTATACGTGACCAGAGAGAAATATGATGGTTGCGCAGAGATCAGAAAGTTCATTGACAGGACCTCCGCACCCCTCAAGGCCAGAGCATTAGGAAAAATCACCTGGACAGCAATACCTGTATTAATCAATGATCCTACCATCTCTTTGTTACCACTCAACGAAGGCATTATCCCAAATGATGTGTTGATCAAATTACGAGTTGACAATCCTTACCAGCTTGCCGTAGGCAATGGTGATTTTAACAGCTATCCTGCTTATCGGATCAAACTCCAAGGTGTATCTGCACAGGAGTTGACAGATGGCCAGGTCCCCCAAGCACTAGATTCAATTGGGGTGGTCCCTAATCCTTATCTGGCATACAGTGAATATGAAGCCTCCTCTTTTGACAATACAGTGAAGATCATAAATCTGCCTGCACAATGTGTAGTCACGATTTATTCATTGGATGGAAGGTTCATTCGCCAATATACTAGGAATGAAGAAGGAAAACCAAATTCACCGCCGAGGAATTCACCACCTGTTGCCGTCAACCAGATCGTGCCCGACCTGGAATGGAACCTGAAAAATTTTGCAGGTATTCCGATTGCTAGTGGGGTGTATCTCATTCATGTGAACGCACCTGGTTTAGGTGAGCGGGTGATCAAGTGGTTTGGCGTGAGCCGCCAGTTTGATCCGAGTGGTTTATAACCAACAAAACAAAAGACAGAAATTACTTTTTCATAACCAGCTATATTGAAAGAAAGGAAAGTATGAAAAGACGTTTAGCAAGAGTATTGATAGCCGCATGTTTATGGAGCCCGGCTTTGTCCTATGCCGGAAACCCTGATCGTCAGGGTGAAGCCGGGGGGTATGAATTGTTATTGAACCCCTGGGCGAGAAATGCCGGACTTCATGCCATGACAACATCAATGGCCTATGGAGTGGAAGCTATGCAGATCAATATAGCAGGCTTGTCAAAGATCAATAAGAATGAGTTTGTCATCAGTCATACCAGGCTTTTTGAAGGCACAGGCATTTCACTCAACAGTCTGGGCCTCGCCCTGAAAATGGGCGAAAGCGGCGCTTTTGGAATTTCCCTCACCTCCATGGACTTTGGAGACATCAAAGTAACGACTACCGGAGCACCTGAAGGAACTGGAGCAACCTACAGCCCAAGTTTTTTCAATATCGGCCTCGGGTACAGTTACACTTTTGATAAAAAAGTCTCTGTTGGTATTCTCCTCAGGGGTATTTCTGAAAACATTGCAGATGTCAACGCGTTTGGCCTCGCTATCGATGCAGGTGTTCAATATGTAGCAGGAGAGAAAGATAACTTCAAGTTTGGTGTGTCCCTCAGAAATATGGGCTCACCGATGAAGTTTAGCGGAGAAGGACTTTCTTTTCCTACCTCTAATCCACAAGGAGGGATTCAGTATCCAATCACCGTCAACCAACGCGCTGCCGGATTTGAATTGCCCTCAATGCTCAATATTGGCCTTTCTTATGACTTCTATGCCGGTACGAAAAGCCGCATTACCGCCGTCGGAAACTTTACGGCCAATAGCTTCTCCGTCGATCAAATGGGTGCAGGCGTGGAATTTGCCTTTAGAGAGATGTTTATGCTCCGGGGGGGATACCGCATGGATTTAGGGGTTCCGCCAAGTGATCCACAACATAATATCTATTCAGGGCTATGTGGGGGTGTCACGATTGAGGTGCCCACAAAAAAGGACTCTTCCGGTAGGTTTGCCATAGATTATGCATACCTGGCTACAAATCCTTTTAGCGGCACGCATAATTTCAGCATCCGCTACAAAATGTAAAGTCTTGACTCAGGTAGGATAATTCCATATCTTTGTCCTTTAGATTAGTAAACGTTCTCGTTTGGGGTACCTGATGAGAACGTTTTTTCGTCTAAGTAAGAAACAACAACCTCCGGAAGGGAACCCCATTTTCAGGGTCATCGACCATACCCGGGACAGGTTGTTGAAATAATGAATCATTTGTTTGTTGTTTTAAAATTTTATCAGGACCATGAGTGACATTCATTACATGACTCAGGAAGGGTATAACCGATTAAAGGAAGACCTCGAAGAATTAAGGAGTACCGGCCGACAAGAAGCCTCCAAAGCTATTGCCGAAGCCCGCGACAAGGGTGACCTTTCAGAGAATGCTGAATATGATGCTGCCAAAGAAGCTCAGGGCATGCTGGAACTCAAGATCTCCGAAATGGAAAAAGTCTTGTCTGCGGCCCGCGTGATTAGCGAATCTCAGTTGGATATCTCCAAAGTTACCGTCCTTGCGAAAGTAAAAATCCGAAACACAAAGAATAAGGCGGAGATGGTGTACCATCTTGTATCTGAAACCGAAGCCAACCTTAAACTAGGCAAGATCTCGGTCAGCAGCCCCATCGGGAGCGGTTTGCTAGGAAAGAAAATAGGGGATGTTGCCACGGTGAAAACACCAGGTGGAGAACTGCAATTTGAGATTCTCGATATCTTTTTCTAAACAGATATAGATGCCCACTATTTTTTCAAAGATCATTGCCGGAGAAATTCCCTGTTACAAGGTAGCCGAAGACGACCGCTGCCTGGCTTTTCTTGATATACGACCTGTTGTCTTTGGACATACCCTAGTCATCCCCAAAGTGGAGATCAATTACATCTTCGATATGGAGGATGAGTACTTAGCACATCTCCATGTGTTTGCCAAGCGCGTAGCCCACGTGCTGGGTGAAGAAGTCCCCTGCCTCAGAATCGGCGTCATGGTAGCAGGGCTTGAAGTCCCGCATGCCCACATACACCTGATACCGATGCAGGCTATCGCGGATCTCTCCTTCACCAATCCACGACCCGAATTTTCGCAGGAAGCGATGCAGGAACTGACAGCAAGGCTCAATAGCAGGTTGAAGTAGGTAAATGACCCTTAAACCCACTTACCCCCATTCCCTGATTTTCCCTTATACCCCCTTTACCCCCTAAATGGGGGTACCTGTTTCTAAAGTTGATCTAGTACTTCAATAAGTTTCATTTCTGACGGACATTTGAAGTATTTGGCTCCAAATCAATAATTCGGAGCATCGGATAAATAGTCATCATCACCGGTGGGCAGCCTGTGGCTGCCAGGCAAAATCTTGACCCGATTTCCCTGTTTTCCCTTTTACCCCATAAATGGGGGTTTCTAGCAATAAGGAATAACCAACAAGGAAGGAAAAGTAAGAAGGAGCCGTCAGGGGCGTATTGCATCCGCCCCAAGGTCTTTAGTCAGGGGCGTATTGCATCCGCCCCAAGGTCTTTAGTCAGGGACGTATTGCATCCGCCCCAAGGTCTTTAGTCAGGGGCGTATTGCATCCGCCCCAAGGTCTTTAGTCAGGGGCGGATGCAATACGCCCATGACTAAAGACCCTGAAATAAAAAAGACCCGATCTGCATCGGGTCTTTCTTTGTGGTACCTCCAGGAATCGAACCAGGGACACACGGATTTTCAGTCCGTTGCTCTACCATCTGAGCTAAGGTACCCTCACCTTGATGCAACTTTAGGTCGCGAGGGGAGGCAAAAGTAGCATTTTCCGTTCTATTTAGGTATTCTTGAGGATAATTTTGAACACGATATGGCAAGAAGACTTCTGGTACTGGCTGCACTGGGGATCGCAGTGTGTGCCTATTTCATTTTTTTCAAAGGCAGAAATGACCTGATATATCTGTTAGCCATCTGCTTGCTGATCGGGGTGATAGCTTATACCTTTCAATATCAAATCGATCAGCTCATGATCCGGGGCGTCCCGCAACGACTGGACCGTGAAATGCGGAGTATGCTGATCAATACTGCACCGAGATTTAACACCATGCCGGAGATGCAGCAAAGGATGGTAGAGGACCGCATGAAGAGATGGGTGATCAAGAAAGATTTCCACAACAAAAACGAACAGGATGCGCCTGAAGATGTCAAATATATCCTGGCGTGGTATGCGGCTCTGCTCACCATTCATCAGGAGCAGTATCTCTATGATCTCATCGACAGGATCGTTTTTTACCATCATCCGTTTCTGTCACCACTCCATCCCGATGACGCGCATGTCTGCGAAGTTGAATCAACCGATGGTACAATGATCATATCTGTTCCCCACCTCATCCGTGGTCATATGGAGAAGGGTTTTTATAATGTGGCCCTCCACGTTATTGCAGAGGCTTATGCTGTCTGCTATATCAAAGAACCCATCTCCTGGCCGGAGGATATTTGGGATCAGTTGGAAGCTATAAGCACTATTCCAAAAGAAAGAATTGAAGCCTACATTGGCCTACCCCTCACAGACCCATGGCCGGTGGCTGTCCATCATCAGATCGTATACCGCGATGCTGCTATCTCCGAAGTCCAGTCAAAACTCCCTCAATTTTTAGTTTAGGGCAGAGCGCATCGATTAAAAACGCATGAACATCAAAATTGCACCATCACGTTATTTGAAGTGTCCACTTCAAATCCAAAGTTCCGTTTTGCCCCTAAATCCCCTGAAGGGGACTTGATATGATTTTGACTTTAGGAAAAACCAAAATCAACGCCCAAAAACGCATGAGCACCAAATATCCACCATCATGCTATTTGAAGTGTCCACTTCAAATCCCTATGACGGCTCATCGTCCAAAAAAGCAGGAGCACGTTCAGACAGCTTGTAGCTGTCCATGAAAAATAAATCACCGATTAAAAAAGCATAAACATCAAAAAGCCCGCAAGGGCCCCGCACCATCACGCTATTTGAAGTGTCCACTTCAAATCCCTATTAGCCATCATCGTCCCAAAAGCAGGTGCATATAAAGACAGCCTAAGGCTGTCACTCGACTTTGGCCATTCAATAAACAAATCCAAATTTTTTCAAAAAAAACGGTATTACGTTATTGATAATCAAGATTTTTTGTTTTCTTTGTATCTAGTTATATAACTAGATATATTTAAATATGGGTTACCAAACAAAACTTCAATGCATTAAGCGTGCTAAAAGTGAACAATGGTATGTCAATTTTCCTGCGGCTGTTGCTCAGGCTATTGAGTTTGAACAAGGCGAAATTGTAGAATGGTTAATCGATGATCATCAGAATTTAGTACTGATGAGAAGTGATCAAGCGGTTTCTTCTTTGAAAAAAAAACTCCCATCCAGGAAAAGAACCTAGTCCACGAGTTCAACAGTCTATTTGATTCATGTCGTAAAGCGTTCAATCAAAATAGAACGCTTGAAAGAGCTCGTAAACTTGGACATGGTTTGCTCACTTGTTTTGGACGGCATACTATAACTGGTATTTTATCAGCAACAGGCCAGTAATTTATTGACTGGAGTGCTGCTTATAAACTATTTAAAGGTGATAGGATGGATGTAAATCATCTATTCGATGTCGCACGTCAAAAGGCCATCAGCCTTTTACCAGATTGCCAAAGGATCATTGCACATTTAGATGACACACTGATTCGAAAAAGAGGCAAAAAGATACCTGGGACTGCATGGCGACGAGATCCTTTAGGGCCTCCATTTCATACGAACTTCATTTGGGGTCAGCGATTTATTCAAATTTCATTGGCCGTTCCAGCTCAATTTAGTTTTTGTCAAGCCCGTGCAATTCCTATTGATTTTCATCATGCGCCTTCGATAAGACGACCAAACAAATCTGCGTCTGAAGAAGAATGGCGTGAGTTTAAAAAACAGCAGCCCTTTGCCAAACTTAGTCACCAAGGCAGTCTACGCATTCGGCAACTAAGGCTAAAACTTAATCATGATGGGCTTCAGAATAAAAATCTTTGTATAAGTGTTGATGGTAGTTATACAAACCAGACGGTACTGAAACAGTTACCGTCCAATACGACGCTAATTGGTCGGATTAGAAAAGATACTAAAATCTTTAAACAACCAGAACTCCAAAATGCAAGGGGTAGAAAAAAAGTATATGGTGAGCGAATACCAAAACCAGAAGAGATCCGGCAATCCAACGACTATAATTACGAAGTGATAAAAGCATGGGCCACTGGCAAGGTTCATGACTTTCATATAAAGGTCATTCACAATTTAAAATGGCGACCTGCTGGTGAACACCATAATTTGCAGTTAATCATCATTAGACCTCTTGGATATAGACTCACGAAGTCATCAAAAATCCTTTATCTAGAGCCTGCATACTTAATATGTACCGATGACCATTTACGAACAGATGAGTTGATTCAGGCGTACCTATGGCGTTGGGAAATTGAAGTAAATTTTAGAGATGAGAAGACTCTTTTAGGATGTGGACAAGCTCAAGTTAGAAGTCCACAATCCATTGAAAAAGCACCAGCCTTTTCGGTAGCAATGTATGCCTTTATCCACTTGGCAGCTCTTGTTGCAAATAAAGTTCGCGATTCATCAGCAATATTGCCAAGACCAAGATGGGATCCGGCCGCAATAGACCAAAGACTATCAACGATGGAGATTATTAACCTATTCAGATTCCAAACTTGGGCAAAAAGTATCAAGGAGAATTTCTTAGGCTTTGTGAATATAGAGGCTGATAGTAAAAGCCTTAGAAATTATGCAGAACCCTTACTTTCAGCTTCTTTATGTAGTAGAAAATAGCCAAAGTCGAGAGACAGCTTGTAGCTGTCCGTAAAAAATCACATTCACCCTGATCCCCGATCACCCATCACAGCTTCCCAAGTCTACCGATTGGTTCAATTGCAAGATTTAGGCCAAAAAAATTCAGTACAAAAAATTTTATCTGTAATGCTTTGTAAATTAGTTGTTTAGACATATGCTGAGACCGTATATGTATAAACTTCGTAAGGTTTTTATGTTTAACTTTGCAGACGGCTTTACCCCTGTAAGCCCAGTTACATTTATTTCGAAAACCCAATCTGTATGTCTCACCGCATTAACACCCATCCATGGCATTTCATGTGCCACCCTTTTTCCCTCAATCCGGGCTCAATGCAGCAAGCAAGCTATATCCCAAGTTCTCCCGAACGTATACCTCTCGGAGTGTAATCCTACGGCAGCATGAGATACAATAAGCTTCAATCGAATCATCCAAGACCAACTAATATGAAAAGTATCATCCCAATAACACAAAAGCATACTGCAGGTAACAGCCTTTTTACTGCAACCCGCTCTATTAAACTCAACCCGATGAAGAATTCTCTAAAGATCAAATCCCTGGTCAGTGCCTTTGCTCTGATCCTGATCAACCTGTTTATTCTTGGCGTTAGCGACATTGCCGCCCAGGAACGTTATTCTGTTGCCAGTGGTCCATGGAGTTCCAACGCAACATGGTCGGCAACGTTTAATGGTGCCCCTGGCGCCACTGTACCTACCAATGCAGATGACGTATATATCCAGAATGGACTCACAGTCACAGTAGATATCAGCAATGCTGCTGCAGATGATGTGTATGTAGCGAATAATACAGGTGCAACAGGAGTACCTGTGGGCAATGGAACCCTTGCCTTCAATGCAGGATCTGTATTGACTGTTGATAATGCTAACAATGCACTTATTTTAGGAACTGCTGTAACCAGAACGGGTAGTCTGGATTTTACCAATGGCGGACTTCTGGTTCTAAGCGCACAGATAACACCATTAAGTGTACTAAATTTAGGCACTTTTACGCCGGGGTTAGGAACAATTAGATATGCTCTGGCCGGGGCTCAAACCGTAACCACCACCGCAACCCTAAACGGGGTACCGTATAATAATCTTTCCTTGGCAGGTTCAGGTGTAAAAACAGTGACAGGCGTTACCATCAATGGTGTTCTCTCTTTGGAAGGAACAGCTACAGCATCTGTGGCGCCAACATATGGTACAAATGCTTCTTTACAATATAACACCACCACTGCCAGAAATGCCGGTGTTGAATGGATCACTCCTTTCGTCGCCACTGGTGGAGTAATCATTGCCAATACCGGGGATATCACCATGAATGCCGCTAAGGTTTTTAATTCCGGTGTACCGTTAACAATTCAATCCATGGCTGCATTAATCACTAATAATTTGGCTTTGACATTGGGTGGGGACTTTACCAATTCAGGCACCTTTACAGGCGGAAGTTCCCCTATTACTATTGCGGGCACCATGGTGGCGCAAAGTATTGCCGGTTTCACCACAACCGGTGCCCTCTCTATGACAAAGACTGCCGGTACAGCAACCCTTACAGGAGACGTCTCAGCCGCCAGTCTGACCATTAATGGAATAGGAGGAACACTCAACCTGGGCACAGCATTATCCCATACCATCACCGGCACCTGGACGCGCACCAACGGTACATTAGATGGTGGTTCAAGTACACTCAAAATAGGAGGATCCGTCAGTGGTATAGGAGGCACTTTTACGCCAGGTATGGGTACAGTAGAATATAATGCTGCCGGTGCCCAAACCGCAGCCGCTGTTACCTATTATAACCTCACACTTTCAGGCTCGGGTGCTAAAACAATTACTGGTGTTTCGACCATCAACAATAATCTAACCCTATCAGGTTCCGCTACAGCAACTCCTGCAACTGCCCTGACCATAGGTGGAAATACAACGCTCAATGGTACATCCAACCTAACCCTTGGAGCCGCTAATATTTTACCAGATGCCAATCCATTCATCTTGAATGGAGGTACTTTAAGGACAGGTGCCACCACCGGAAACACGGAAGACATAGGCACACTCGCATTGACCAGTACGTCCACGATTCAATTGGGTACAGGAGTACATACCCTCACTTTTGATGCAAGCAATGCTACTGCATGGACCGGCGCTAATCTGATCATTAGAGGCTGGACAGGAGCCTACAATGGCACCACAGGTACAGCAGGAAAAATATTTGTAGGTAATTCAGCTGCAGGATTGACGGCTTTCCAGCTATCCAAGGTGCTTTTTTTCGATGGCACTTCCTATTTTTCAGCTACTATTTTATCATCTGGCGAAGTCGTACCTACTGCTGTTATTAATTATTTTTCCAAGACAACAGGGAGTTTAAATGTCGTAGGTACCTGGACCAGGGACATTACGCTCGTCGCAAATGTGCCTCCGGTTAATTTTACGACAGCCAACCAGATTTTTAATATTAGAAATCAGGCTGCACCTGTACTCGGTGCCAGCTGGACGGTTTCAGGTGCAGGCTCAAAAATCATTGTTGGAGATGGAGTCAATGCATGCAATTTTACGGTGTCAGGGGCACAAGTGCTTACAGCTCCAACGGATATCTCGGCTAATGGAACACTGACCTTATCTACGACAGGAGTGTTGACGGGAATAGTCTTTGGGACATTAGATCTAACCAGCACAGTGGATTATGCAGCCACTGCTGCCCAGACAGTGAAAATATTTCCTTACGGCAATCTTACCCTTTCGGGTTCTGGAGCCAAGACCTTGACAGGTGTTACAACGATCAACAATAACTTTAATTTAGCCGGCTCCGCTACGGCCACTGTTTCAGCAGCTCTTGCCATAGGCGGGACGACCAGTTTTAGAGGTACAAGTGCGCTGACCTTGGGCGCCGCCAATATTTTACCCGATGCCAATGGATTCGTCATGGATGGAGGTACTTTTCTGACAGGTGCTACAACAGGATTTACCGAAGATGTAGGTACACTGACGGTGTCTAATGCTTCTACGATTCAATTGGGTACAGGGGTTCATACCCTTACTTTTGATGCAAGCGGTGGCACATCATGGACAGGTGGAGATATATGGACAGGTGGAGCAGTTCTAACAATCAAAGGTTGGACCGGTGCATACAATGGCACAACAGGTACCGCTGGGAAGATCTTTGTTGGTAATTCTGCATCCGGTCTGACTTCCGCCCAGCTAGGGCAGATAAGGTTTCTAAATCCGGGTAATATGCTCCATTATGCAGCCACCATCTTATCCTCCGGAGAGATTGTTCCCTCAAGCTTTCAATATGCTCATGAAACATTAAGTACAGGAGCTTACATTATCAATATGGGAACTGCACCCGGGTCAGTGACCTATGGCAGTGGATTAAGACCGTATGGTTTAATCTATGAGATGCTCAATACATATAGTGTTCCCATCAAGTGGGTAATCAATCCGGATAAAGCAAAGGATGGCATTGACTTTTCACATAACGGAATAGACTACAAAGGGGGAACATTCATTATTCCGGCTGAATTCAGGACCCCTGCCGTAAATGCAGCAATTCTTGTCTGGGAAGCTTCAGGAGTCATTGGAGCTACAGCTATATCCTCTCTTTCAGTTCCGGTTTATACTACCTTGACCTTTGCGCCAAAATGGACTTTAAATAGTGATAACATTGCTATCTCGATGTCATTTTTTACCAACGCGGGGGTTCCTGCCACTGCTTATAATGCGATTGCTCCCGCTGATCTTACTTGTTGTGAAGATGTATATGTTATGCCTCACGCAGATCCGAACTGGGGAACTCACGGAAATCTTTGGAATTGGAACCTGAATTGCAAGGGCGCGATCTGGACCGGATGCCATTCAGGAAGTGCTACTGAATTAACAGCAAATCCAGGGAACTTATCTCAACAAATGAATTTTTTATCCAACAAGACCGGTAATGCCGCAGGGGTAGATGGGAGTGGGTATGCAACTCCACGTAACAGTCTCATTCATTGGAATGACCACGATGATGGCTCAATTCCTTACTTAAATGCCTATCCTACTGATCCCGTGATGCAGTTTATGGGGGTAACCGATGGAGCGCACGGAAATGGCTCTGAGCAAATTTATTTGCCTGTCCTGAACGGAAGCTGGCGGTCTACAACTAAAATTGGTGTTTGGGATGCTACTCATGTAAATGTTCCGGGACTTTCACCTGGTTTGGCAGCTGTCGTGCTTTTCGGTCGTGCATTCGGTGAACCGGATCGAGGATTGGTCTGCTATGAGGGTGGTCACAATATTACATCCGGTGGTACGACCGGTGAAAGGGTAGCTGCCCAAAGGGTATTTTGGAACTTCGGTTTTCTGGCAGGGAAAGAAAAGGCAGTTGATATTGCCTGCGCAACACTGCCTACAAGTGCTCCCGGTGGAGTACCCTTTCCGGTTTCCGTGACGGTAGACCCACCAAATGGAATGTATACCTACGCATGGACTTCATCATGTGGAGGTTCATTTGCCAATCCATCCGCAGCAAGTACAACATATACCCCAACAGCAGTTGAAACAAATACTGTTTGTGTGCTGACGTGTAAAGTCACCGATGCATGTGGACGTGTTTCCTTCTGTTCACAATCTTTTATCGTAGAATGCACACTTCCAACTTTCATGGTGAGTGCCACACCATCCAGTATATGTGTGGGACAGTCTTCAACACTTTCTGTCACAGGCTTGCCGGCGACCTTTTTACACGGATTTCCAAGTACAGGGGGCCAGATTACAATCAATAATAATACTAATGCAAGTCCTTTTCCAAAAACCATTAGTGTCTCCGGTGTACCTGCATCAGGAGTTACCGTAAAAAACATCAAATTTTCAGGATTTACACATGACGAACCTCAGGACTTGGATATCTACCTCGTTGGTCCTAACAATCAATCTATTTGGCTGACCTCAGATGCCGGAGGTGCCAGCACAATTACTGATTTTACTTTAACCTTCCAAGATGGAGGAACAGCGATTTCGACAAGCGCTTTTGTTAACAATGGCACGTATGCACCAGGTAACCTGGGAGCAGGAGATGCAGTTCCCCCGGGAACTCTTATAACTACCCTCGCAGGGTTTACCGGAAACATGAATGGAAACTGGAGTTTATACATCATTGATGATGCCGCTACAGGGGCTGGGGGAGCCATGGCCAGTTTTACCGTTACCTTTAATGAACCGTATACGTATGCATGGTCAAACGGCCCCACGACCTCAAGTCAGGTGGTCATGCCGGTAACAACCACGATGTACACCGTGACCGTTTCAGCAGGTACCACGTGTTCTGAAGATGCGACCGTGACCGTCAATGTAGATAATATACCACCCACTATAACCACTTGTCCCATCACCCGTAATATTGAAGGATGCAGCACCGCGGCTATCACGTTACCTAACTTTTCAACAATGTCCACTACTTCTTCTGAAGCTGTTTTTGAAGGCGCTCCAAATAATGGTAATGTATCCGATGCCAATGGAATCGTTACAGTGACCTATATCGATGTAGCTAACGGCACGTGCCCGATTGTCGTAACCCGGACCTGGACGGTAACGGATCCATGCGGCAATACAACCACTTGTGTACAGACGATCAATATGGATGACACCGTCAATCCGACAATCACCACTTGTGCCCAGCCCCGAAATATTGAAGGGTGTAATACTAGTGCTATCACTCTTCCTGCATTTTCGATTGTATCAGCCACCTCCTCAGAAGCTGTTTTTGAAGCGGCTCCAAACAATGGCAATATCTCCGATGCCTGTGGTATCACTTCAGTAACATATATCGATGTTGCAGACGGTACATGTCCTACAGTGGTGACGCGCACCTGGACCATCAGCGATGCCTGCGGTAATATCAACACCTGCAATCAGACGATTAATGTGGATGATACCGTCAATCCGACGATCACCACGTGTGCCCAGCCCCGAAGTATAGAAGGATGTAATACAAGTGCTATAACACTTCCTGCATTTTCGATTGTATCAGCCACCTCCTCAGAAACTGAATTTGAGGCAGCTCCTAACAATGGAAATATTTCAGACGGATGCGGAATCACTTCCGTCACCTATATAGATGTAGCTATTGGCACATGTCCTACCGTAGTGACCCGCACATGGACGATTTCAGATGCTTGTGGAAATACAAACACTTGCAATCAGACGATCAATGTGGATGATAATATTCCACCTGTCTGTATGGCACAAAATATAACAGTCGCCGTGGATCCTATGTCAGGCAATGTTGTCGTTACTGGAGCTCAAGTGAACAATGGATCTACCGATAACTGCGGGGCAGTTACTTTTGGATTGAGTCCGAATACGTTCACTTGCTTTGAAGCTGGACCAAATAATGTAGTCCTAACCGTCACTGATGCATGTGATAACACCTCCCAGTGCCCGGCCGTTGTGACCGTCATCGGTTGCAATCCTGCCTGGACATTGACGAAGACCAGCAGTACCCCAAATTATGATATGCCGGGGGATGTTATCAGCTATACACTTACGCTGGTCAATACCGGTGATGTGTCAATCAGTGCAGTAACCGTAAGCGATCCGCAAGCCACTACAGGACCTACTTATGTTTCCGGTGATAATGCCCCAATAGGTATTTTGAATGTTGGTGAAACATGGATATATACGGCTACGCGTACCGTAACTCAGGCAGATGTTGATGCCGGCTTCTTTATGAATACGGCTACTGCAACAGGTACACCTGCTTCAGGTACATTGCCTCCGGCAGTTGATACGGAGACCGTTCCTGCCATCCTAAACCCCAATTGGGTTTTGATAAAAACAAGTACGCTCATGCCAAATAACTATGACATGCCTGGCGATGTGATTACGTACGTTATAACCTTACAAAATACCGGTAACGTTTCGATCAGTACCGTAAGCATTGATGATCCACAAGCCACGACGGGTCCTACCTATGCTTCAGGTGATACGGATGCGGACCAGATATTAGACGTTGGAGAATCCTGGACATACAATGCAACACATACAGTTGTGCAAGCAGATGTCAATGCAGGTTTTTTCACGAATGTAGCTACGGCTACCGGCACACCTGCAATGGGGACATTGCCGCCTGCAATGGATGATGAGACTGTTCCAGCCTTGGTAACACCTTCTATCATGTTGCTCAAAACAGGTACACCAAATTTTGGAGGTGATGGTATACCAAATGTCGGTGAAACGATTTCTTATGCTTTTGCAGTGACCAATACAGGTAATGTGACTTTAACAAACGTCACAGTGACCGACCCATTGGTTACCGTAAGCGGGGGCCCACTGGCAACACTGGCGCCAGGGGCAGTTGATAACTCGACCTTTACAGCAACCTTTATACTTACCCAGGCGGTTATAAATGCCGGAACTTTCACCAACACAGCAACCGCCACCGGCAAACCACCATCAGGTCCGAATGTCATGGATACGGATGATGATACGCAGCCCCTCAATCAACAGCCTTCGATTAACCTAGTTAAGACCGGTACGATCAATCAATCAATTGTTCCACCAAATGGAGATGCAAATGCAGGCGACCAGATCACCTATGTATTTACAGTAACCAACACAGGTAATGTTACCCTGACGAATGTTACGATCACAGACCCACTTGTCACGGTTGTCGGCGGCCCGATTGGCTCTCTGGCTCCGGGTGCAAGTAACAACATGACCTTTACAGCAAGCTATACCTTGTTGCAATCTGATATAGACGCTGGTACATTTACCAACATCGCTACAGCCACCGGCACACCACCAATAGGTCCGAATGTCACGGATACGGATGATGATACTCAGCCTCTTAATGCAGCTCCGTCGATCGTATTGTTGAAGACTGGTACGCTGAATAATGATTTTGTGCCTCCACTTGGTATTTCAAATGTTGGAGATGTAATTACATATGTGTTTACGGTAACGAATACCGGTAACGTAACATTGACAAACATCACTATCAACGATCCATTGGTCACTGTGATCGGCGGTCCGATTCTTTCCCTCGCACCCGGTGCAGTAAACAACACGACCTTTACAGCTACCCATGTGCTTACGCAGGCTGACATTGATGCCTTGACGTTTACCAATATCGCAACGGTCACTGGTGAACCACCGTCTGGACCAAACGTTCAGGATAGTGATGACGATACACAGTCGCTTAATCCTATTGGAGCTATCAAAATAATCAAGACAGGGACACCAAACTTTGGAATGGATGGCATCCCGCAGGCAGGAGAGATCATCACCTATTCGTTTACAGTTACGAACACAGGGACAGTAACGCTGACAAATATTATTGTCACAGACCCATTGGTTACTGTGATAGGAGGCCCACTGGCCTCATTGCTCCCGGGAGCCAGTAATAATATGACATTTACGGCGACGTATGTGTTGCTTCAGGCAGACATCAACGCGGGCACCTTCAATAATATAGCTACTGTTTCAGGCTTACCTCCGGTAGGACCTCCGGTGACGGATACCGATGATGATACCCAGACTTTACCTGTGATTACAGGCATAAATTTGGTGAAGACGGGAACCTATGTGGACAATTTGCCAATAGGTATCTACAATGCGGGCGATCAGATCACGTACACCTTTACAGTGACAAATACGGGTAATGTGACGTTAACGAATGTTGTGGTGACCGACCCATTGGTGACAGTAGTTGGTGGCCCGATTGCATCATTGGCACCCGGAGCAAGTAACAATACCACTTTTACAGCAACTTACCTACTCACCCAGGCAGACATCAACGCTGGTACGTTTACAAACATTGCTACCGCTACAGGCACACCACCTAGCCTTCTGGATGTGACGGATACAGATGATGATACGCAGAACTTTATACTGACACCGAGCATCAACCTGGTCAAGACCGGTACCTATGTAGATAATGCGCCGATGGGCGTTTACAATGCTGGCGACCAGATCACCTATACATTTTCAGTAACCAATACAGGTAACGTAACACTTACTAGTATTATCCTGACAGATCCATTGATTACAGTCATTGGAGGACCAATTGGATCTCTTTCGCCTGGAGCAGTCGACAACACGACTTTTACAGGAAGTTACACGTTGCTGCAGGCAGATATAGATGCTGGTACGTTTACGAACATCGCACTGATTACGGGCACACCACCTTCTGGTCCAAATGTGACAGACATGGATGATGATACCAAGTCTTTCATACAGACCCCGGGAATTAATGTGGTGAAGACATCGACAACGATGCCGAATAACTACAGCATGCTGGGCGATGTATTGACCTATGTGATTACCCTCCAAAACACTGGAAATATTACTGTATATAATCCTATGATGAGTGACCCTGGTGCGGATGCCCCAGGCCCTCAATATGTCAGCGGTGATACAGACAATGATAATGTCCTCGATGTAGGCGAGACATGGACCTATAGCGCACAGCATACAGTAATGCAGCTTGATCTGGTCAATGGTAGCTACCTCAACACCGCTACTGGTACTGGCTCAGCGGATACGGATGGAGATGGCAGTGGCGGAGATCCGTTAGATACCCCTTTGACAGATAGTGACAATGAGACGGTAACGGGACAGTTTGCTGACTTGAGTCTGATCAAGACGGTAAGTAACTCCACACCAAATGTTGGTGATGTAGTGACGTTTACCATTACAGTAAGTAACGCAGGTCCGGCGAATGCAACGGGTGTAAGTGTTGAAGATGTTGTGCCCAACGGATACAACACGATCAGCAACATCAGCAATGGTGGAACCAACAACATGGGTACGATCACTTGGAATGGCTTGGCCATCACTAGTGGAGGCAACATCGCGCTGACGTTCCAGGCGACGGTATTAGCTCCGGGTATGGGAGTGAACTACCTGAACTATTCTCAGGTGACCGACAGCGATCAATATGATCCTGATTCTACACCGAATGATGATTCGACAACAGAAGATGATGATGACGA
>ENA-ORBV01001801-ORBV01001801.1-microbial-mat-metagenome-genome-assembly--contig:-NODE-1801-length-46883-cov-8.137589_pt1 | contig 46883 bp, 47 predicted proteins | sample MGYA00237777_ERZ505514 | MGnify/ENA primary metagenome ERZ505514 (study PRJEB26160, sample SAMN06269048) | microbial mat metagenome | isolation source: Oligotrophic lake microbial mat | place... | reverse complement strand
GCGCCAGATAGCGCCGGCCAGTTCTTCGACCAGATGTGTCTCGGTGGGGCCGGCGGGCGCATGTTCGGCCACGAGTGCGGCCAGCAGCTCACCAAACTCGGCGCCGTCTTCGTGCGCCAGCACCGCGTGTCGGCTGAGAACGCCATGCTTGATAGCGTTGAAGCGCACGTTCGCGTAGCCCGCTGGCCGCGCCGGCTCTGTGGCTGGCACCGCTGGGAATGGGATCACTTCGAATGTGTCTGGCAAGCGGATGGACATGGTGGTGGCCTTGTGCCTATCGGTGGTGGTGAACGGTGGCTCTGAACGCAGGGCATCGCATCAGCACGTTCGGCGTGGGCTCGAAGCGACGCTCGGTGCTGGCGAGCGCACCCCGTCGCGCCGCAGCGCAGCGGCCGCCGGCTTCCAGCTCGTGGCACTCCACGCAGATGCGCCGATCGTCGGCCTGGCGATCGCGCAGCGTCAGGCGCTCTGCCAGATGCTCGGCGTCGGATCGACCTCTGACGTTGAGGCACATGGACCGTGCCAGGAAGGCTTCGATCTCTGCGTCGTCCCAGCCGCCTTCGTGGCACTCGTCAACCTGCTCGGGCGTCATGCAGGGATTGCCGCTGCGGCGCGCCTGCTTGGCTGGAGGTCGTGGGCGGAAGCTGTCACTTGCCGGAAGTGGTGCAGGTGGCACCGTCATAACCGACGAAACCGGCAACGGGGCATGTGGATTCCGGCCAACGCCCGCGGGGGGTGCCGACAAAACCGACGTAACCTGGCTTTCGTCGGTTATGGCGGCGCCCCCGCCAGAGTTGGTGGCAAGTTCCGCCCTGGCGCGTGCAGCCCAGTCGATCACAGCGCACCCCCGTAGATCAGCGGGTTGATGTAGTACCTGGTCGTCGGGCGGCCGACGTTCTCGGCGGTGTCACTGCTGACGACCCAGCCGTGCTCTTCCAGCACGGCCAGCGCGGCTTCGGCCTGCAGCGATGCCTTCAGGCCCGTCCAGCCCTTCCGCACCACGTCGCGTGCTGTGAATCCATCGACCGGCAGCTTGCGCGCCAGCAGGCGGCGGCTCAGCGTGCGCGCGGCCGACACCTTGGCTACCTCCACCAGTGCGTAGATGCGGCGGGCATGGCCCTCCAGGTAGACGCACCAGGCCGCCGCGCGCAACGCCGTGTCGCCCTGTACCGGTCCGATGCGGCCCTCTGCCAGGTGCAGGATCAACGCCAGCGCGCAAAACAGTTTTTCGAACTTCGCCAGGTGCTGGCACATCAGCGGGTTCTGCTCGGCCGCGATGCGGGTCAGGTGCAGGTCGGTGGCCCATTCGATGAACACCTCTTGGGCCTTGTCGTCGAAGCAGAACCAGGGCAGCTTCACGAAGTCGTCAGCGGGCTGGGCACCGTCTTGCAGCGGGTCGAAGGCTGCCAATCTGTCGAAGAGCTCGCGCACGGCCTCGCGGGCGCCCTTGACCGGGTAGCGGTCGCGCCATTGCCAGCCAACGGGGTCGGGGTAGACCAGCAGCTGGAAGCGCTGGATGCGCCCGTCGTTGTCGAGCGAATTGACCATGCCGGCCAGGTAACGTTCCAGCAACTCGGGCTGGATGCCGCCGAAGACGGACAGGCATACGGTCTTGACCAACAGGCTGCCGCGTCCGATGCGGTCGATGTTGAAGCTGCCGGTGCCGTTGAACCCTTCGAGGTAGAAAGCGCGGTCGCCTTCATTGCCTTCACGGTCCCAAGAGGACAGAAGGCCGATCAGTTCATCCCTGAACACCAACAGTCCGGCCGGGCTGCCAACCAGGATGTCGCCGATCTTCGCCACCGTGCCGTCGTTAGTCTTGAATCGCCGCTGGGCTGGGGCTTCCGGGGGCACCAGTGCCTGCAGGTCAGCCACGGCTGTGTCCATCTTGAGACCGTCACCCTTGCCGCTTGCCGCTTTTTTCATGGCGGTCTGAATGGCGCCCTGTCGAGCTTCGAAGGCGGCCATCTCGGCGGCATGCACCTTCATTCGCTCTTCATGCCGCTCGGCTTCCTTGGCCTCCAGGCGGTCGAGAAATCGCAAGGCGCTGTTGATGGCCGGCGTCTTCTTCGATGACGGGTCACCGACGACGCCGCCGAACAGGTTTGGCGTCACGATCCAGTCGTCGCGGCGTTTCGGCTTGAGCGCCACGCGGGCGCCAATGACGGCGCCCAGGGCCACGACCAGCGCCACCGCCACGTAGTCGGGGCTGCACGGCATACGGTCGGCTTCATCGAGTACGAAGTCGCGCAGCGGGTTGGGCAACAGGGTCTTTGCGTCAAAGGCTGGCGCCGCTGGCAGCTCGGCTTTGATCTCTGTCGGCTGCGGCCAAGCGGTGGCTGCATCGGCCACAGTCTGCTGCAGGCGGTCGGCGACGGCGGCGAGCTTGTCGAAGTCAGCGGTAGACATGGCACACCTCCGCGGCGTTGCCCAGGCGTTGCGCTGCCGTCAGCAGGCGACCGAAGTCGATCTCGGACACCGCACGGCTGCGCAGCACGTCGGCGCACACCACGACCGCCACGCTGCTTTCGATGGCTACCAGCGCGAGGACATCGCTTGCATTGAAGGGCCGCCGCGTGGGTGAGGCGGCGGCGCCAGGCGCAGCAGGAAACAGGTCGCAGAGATCCAGGCCAACGGCGGCCAGGATCGATGCCACGTCGTTGCCGCCGAAGTCGTGCAGCAGCACGCGGCCGTCGTCTAGTTCGCGGATGGCGAGTGACGGGTGCCGGTCCTCGCGTGTGGGGCAACTGGCGATCCAGCGGCCCGGGCCTGTGCGCTTGACACGCTGCAGACATGAGAGCAGTTTGTCGGCGCGGCTCATTTGGTGACGCTCCGATGAAACTGCTCGACCTGCTCCAGCTTTTCCAGGTGGCGCGTGCGGTCCCAGCGGGCAATGACGTAGTAACCGGCGTCGGCGCGGGTCAGTGAGAAGCCTGCCAGTGCCAAGTGGGCTTGGATTGTGGCGAACCGCTTGACGTCACCGGTGGCGCCAGCACAATCGAGATGTTGAAGGTCTTGCTTGAGGGGGCTGGCGTCGCGAGCGCCGGCCTCTTCGTCTTTCATGGGATGGGCTGCGTTCATCAGGCCACCCCCAACGTCTTGCGAATGCCGGCGACGGGCCACTTCAAGCGGCCGTTCACGCGGATGGGCCGCAGACCCTCAGGGTAGGTCTCTTTGCAGGCCCAAAGGCGCGCGGTCTGCTGCGCAAAGCCCAGATGCCAGCACATCGTCTCGGTGTCGACGTGCGTGCGGGTCTCGCGATCGAGGGGCGTGAACTGCGGATGCGCGGCCTGCGGCAGTTGCGCGGCGAGCGGTCGGTCTTGCTGGTGTTGAAGCGAGAGCGCTTCCATATTCAACCCTTTCGGCACCAGCGGGGGTGCTGGTTCGGGTTGAATTGCCGCCGTCAGGGACCGTCAGGGACGAATTTCCGCGGGCTCCCTGACGTTGTCCACAGGTGGTCAGGGAAATCGTGAGGGACAGTCAGGGAGCGAGGCCCTTGAGCATGATGCCGCTTTTCTTCAACTCGGCCTCTGCCTCGGCCGCGGCACAAAGGTCATCCCTGACACTCTTCTCTGAGAATTTTGGGGAACCGTTGTTCCTCTCCTGCTCCACCAGTTTCCCGAAGGCTCCGGTCTGTCGATCCCTGGCGCCCCACTTGCCACCGCGCTTCACCCACTGGCCGTCGAGTGCACGAAGATCGGCCAAGCGGCGCTGTTGGCGCTGGCTTTCGCTTTCCTGAGCGATATCGGTCTCTGGCAGCTTGCGGTCGCCATCCGGCTCGCCGGCGTACATGCGCGCCTTGAGGTCGGCGAGCCGGGTGTCGAGTTCTTTGAGCTCGTCCTTGCGCCTTCCAGCTTCAGTAATGTTCTGCGCGTTGAACAACTGCCAGTACCGAACCTCCTGTTCGACACTGCTGATCTCGTTCATCAGGTCCCACTGGGCCTTCCCTGCGGCGGAGTCTTCAAATTCACGCTGTGACTGCATCCGATGGAGCGTCTCTGCGCGCCGATCAGCAGGCTCCGACTGGAGCATCAGGCACTCGAAGGACTCCGCGGGCACTTTTTCGATGGGCAGCAGGAGGTGCTGCACTACGGCGCGACGCCAGCGTGAGTGGGCGAAGTCCGCAGCCTTTCGGGCAGAGCGCATAGGCTGGTCGAGATCAGCGACCGCAGCATTGACCTTTGCAAGTCGAGCCGTGTACTCGGTGTCGGATTGGCGATGTTCTCGGAGTTCTTCTCGCGCCATTGCCGCCTTGCGGGCCTCTCTGTATCGCCGTGTGTGCCCGCTGGCAACGGATTCCAGGCTTCGATCGATTCGGGGTGCCATCTCCACGGCGTGCCGATAGGCGGCATAGGCAGCCTCGAGTGCTTCCCTGGCCTTTCCGCCCAGCAAGCCTAGGCGAGCTAGTTGGTCGGGATCTGGCCCGGTTTCCCACTCACCGTATGCGTCTTGAAGAAAGTATCCCCAGCCGTCCACCATCAAAGCGGCCAACTGTCGGGACGTGAAAGGGAAAGGGAGCCAGGGATCGCTGAGGGGGTCATCCGGTCGGCCCGGGTCTACCGTCTCGCATCTCGGGTGCCAGTCGATGTTCGCGATCGCGTCCCGGTGCTTGATCCAGGCGCCCCTCTCATCACAGACGTACCTGTCGCGGTCCGGATCGCCCTCGCCCAGTCCGGCGAGGATCGTCTCGAACACGGGACGGCCGTATGTAGGTTCCGGCTTCGCGGTCCACGGTGCTGCGCTGGGGATCATTTCCTGGTCTCCTGCTGCCAAATAGAGATACCGGCCGCCCAGCGCATTGGCGCTGCCGCCGGACCAACACTGCATGTTGGCACCCTCGGGCGCGGACATCGCGGGGGCGCTTGGCGCCGGCATTCGCCGAATCTGCTTACACCAGCGCTTACATGGCCGCGCCGGAAACAGAAGAGGGTTAGCGGTTACTCACCGGCTAACCCTCATGAATCCTTGGTGGCCTGGGGCGGAATCGAACCACCGACACGCGGATTTTCAATCCGCTGCTCTACCAACTGAGCTACCAGGCCGTGCAGAGCGCGAGATTATAGCCAGCCGCGTCATGCATAGGCCGGCTGCGGCTTGTCCGTGCCTTCAGCCCCCGTTGCGCTTGTTGCGCGACAGGTCCACGCCCAGCTGCTTGAGCTTGCGGTACAGGTGGGTGCGTTCCAGGCCGGTTTTTTCGGCCACGCGGGTCATGCTGCCGCCTTCTTTGACCAGGTGGAACTCGAAGTAGCTTTTTTCGAAGGCGTCGCGGGCTTCGCGCAGTGGGCGGTCCAGATCGAAGCTCTGTTCCGAGCGCGGTCCTTCGACGGCGCTGCTGCCGTGGGTCGGGCTGCCAGTGGTCAGCAACGGCAGGCTGTCGTTGCCACCTACCAGGTCAGTGCGGTTGCTCTTCGGTGTCGGTGCGCTGCGCTGGCTGGGCTTGACCAGCGCCTGCTCCACCGCGCGCAGCAGTTTCTGCAGCGTGATGGGTTTTTCCAGGAAGGCGCTGGCGCCCACCTTGGTGGCTTCGACGGCGGTGTCGATGGTGCCGTGGCCGCTCATCATGATCACCGGCATCGACAGCTGCCCGCCGGCCGACCATTCCTTGAGCAGCGTCACGCCGTCGACGTCGGGCATCCAGATGTCCAGCAGCACGAGGTCCGGGCGCAGCGATTCACGCACCTGGCGTGCCTGCGCCGCATTCTCGGCGAGTTCGACGGTGTGTCCTTCGTCGGTGAGGATCTCCGACAGCAGGGCCCGTATGCCCAGCTCATCGTCCACGACCAGAATAGTTGCCATGCGCCTTGAGCTTACTGCGTTGTGTCGCGGGTGGTCGCCGGGGGGGTGGCCAGGGTGGCAGCCGCAGCTTGGATGCTGGGCGCGTCCCCGGTTGGCGTGACGGCAAAGTTGGAAAATGATAACGAAACCCGTGCCCCGGTGATCGGGCCGTCGGGTTCGTCGCCTGCGTGCAGGTTGGCGGCACGCAGTCGCGCACCGTGTTCATCGGCGATCTTTTTCACCACCGCCAGGCCCAGGCCGGTGCCTTTGCTCTTGGTGGTGACATAGGGTTCGAAGGCGCGCTTGAGCACCTTGTCGGCAAAACCCGGGCCGTTGTCGATGACGGTCAGGCGCACCGCGCGCAACTCGCCGTGTTCGCCCCGTGCGGCAGTGGTGATCAACTCGACCTGGCCGTCGGGCCTGTCACTCACGGCGTCCAGGGCGTTTTGCACCAGGTTGTGGACCACCTGCCGCAGCTGCGTGGCGTCGCCCAGGATGTGCGGCAGGCCAGTTTCAAAACGTGGCACCAGGATGCCGTTGTCCTGCGCCTGGCCGTAAAGCGCCATCACTTCAGCGGCCAGCGCGTTCAGGTCCAGCGGCGCCATCTGCGCGGCCGGCAGGCGTGCGTAGTCGCGGAACTCGTTGACCAGCGTCTGCATGGCCTGTACCTGGGTGACGATGGTGTTCACGCTGCGCGCCAGCAGCGCCTGGTCGGTGCCTGCCAGCTTGTGGCCCAGGCGGTGCTGCAGGCGTTCGGCCGACAGCTGGATGGGTGTGAGCGGGTTCTTGATCTCGTGTGCCAGGCGGCGCGCCACTTCGGCCCAGGCGGCGCTGCGCTGGGCCGAGACGACCTCGGTGATGTCGTCGAAGACCATCAAGCGTGCATCGCCTTGCAGCGTGGCGCCGCGCACCAGCAGCGTCAGCGTGGCGCCGTCACCGCGCTTGAGCTCGAAGCTGTCTTGCCATTGGTCGCGCTCGCCGGCCTCGGGGCTGGTGGCCAGCAGTTCGAAGCGCTGTTCCACGCTGTTGGAGAACTCCTGCAGGTCGGGCAGGTCGCTCAGGTGCTGGCCACGCCAGGCCGACAGCGGCCGCTGAAGGATGCGCGTGGCGCCGGGGTTCACGGTGTCGATGCGGCCTTCGCGGTCGAACACGATGACACCGGCGGTCAAGGTGTCCAGGATGGTCTGCAGCCGGGTGCGTGCGGCTTCCAGCTGACCCATGCCACGTTGCACCTGCGTGCGCGCATCGGCCACCTGGGCCGTCATGTCGGCAAAGCTGCGTGTCAGGCCGCCCAGTTCGTCGCCGCTGGAAAAGACGGGCTTGGCGGTCAAGTCGCCGGCCGCCACCTGGCGCACCCCGTCGGCCAGCAGCAGCAGTGGCCGGGCCAGCTGGTTGCCCAGCACGATGGCCAGCAGCACGGCGGCAAACACCGCCAGCACCAGCGTCAGGGTCAGCGTGCCGATGTACATGCGGCGCAGGCTGTCGCGCGACAGCGCTCGCTGCTGGTACTCGCTGTACGCCGACTGCACCGCCAGCGCATTGACGGCCAGGTTGCGCGACAGCGGCTGCGCCACCATCAAGAAGCGGTCTTCGCCACCGACCAACGTGACCTGGCTGCGTGGCACGCGGGCCAAGGCGCGCAGGCGCGGCCCCGGCGTGCCTGGCCCCAGTGACTCGTCGTCCAGCCCTTCCACCTGGCTGCCGGTGCCGCCGCTGCGCGCGGTACGCAGCAGCGTGGCGCTGGGGCGCTCGGGCGGGCCGGCTGCGGCGGCGCCGCCGGCCGTCAGCAGCACCTGGCCTGCGGCGTTGACCAGGCTCACTTCGCTGGCGCCGATCTGTTCGCGCAGCCGTTCCAGTGTCAGCGGCACGCCGCTGGGGCCACTGTCGGCCAGCCGTTCGGCGCCCACACGCACCTTGTCCACGAGGTCGGCCGCCAGTGCGTCCAGCGTGCCTTTGCCCAGCGCCAGGCCGGCGTCCAGCGCACCGGCCATCCGCACGTCGAACCAGGCTTCGATGCTGCGGCTCACGAACTGGTAGCTCACGGTGTAGATCACCAGCCCCGGCAGCAGCCCCACCAAGGCAAAGATGCCGGCCAGTTTGATGAGCAGCCGGCTGCCGAACTTGCCACGCTGCAGCCGGATGGCCAGGCGCAGCGCCACCAGCAGCACGACCAGGCCCAGCAGCAGCGCCACCGCCACGTTGATCCAGAACAACCAGACGAAGTTGCGTTCGTAAAAGCTGCCGTCGGGGTTCGAAAAGCTCAGCACGAAGGCCAGCACCAGCGTGGCGCCCGTGGCGGCGACGGTAGAGATGATCCAGGCCCAGCGGGCAGAGGCGGACATGGAAAAGGACATGGAAAAGGACATGGCCATCAGGCGCAGGTTCAGGGTTCGACCTTGAGCGTGCGGCTGGCGCCCAGCGCCCAGTCGCTTTGCCCGCCCAGGCCAAACTGCATCGGGCCGGGCAGCTGGCTGGTGTCCAGCCGGTAGCTGAACTCGACGTAGAAGCTCTTGTCGGTGTCCAGTTGCGCCACGTCCACCAGCTTCCAGTTGCCGCTGCGCGACACAGTGGACAGCGCCTCGGCCATGCTGGGATAGGTCTGGCTCAGACCGCCCAGGCTGACACGCCAGTCGCTGGTCAGCGGCCGGTAGGCCAGCCGCCACGAGCGCGACACCCGCGCCACCCGTTCATCGCGCCAGTACCAGCGGTTGCGGAACATCTGCGCTTCGGCCACAAAGTACACCGGCACGCCGCGCTGCAGTGCATCTTCCACGGCCTTGGGCAAGGTGACGCGGGCCACGAAGTCCAGGCTGATGGTGCCTTCGTTCCTGCTGGTTTCCAGCGTCACCAACTCAACGCCCTGGGCACGCACCGCGGGCGCGATCAGCAGCACGGCCAGCACCAGCAGCAGCGCCGTCAGGCCCTGCTTGATGAGTTGGCGGACCGTTGGCACGTGCATGGGGCGGCGGCTTGTCTAGGTCTTGTGTATCAGTGCGTAGAAAAACCCGTCCTGCAGCGCCGTGCTGCGGCCTGTTTCTCCGGGCAGGCCATTGTCACGGCTGGGCAGCAGGTGTCCGGGAGAACCCGGGTCCGGTGTGGCCGCCCCAGCACCCAGACGTTGCATAAATGCGTCGATCTGGTGCCTGCCTTCGGCCTGAAAGATCGAGCAGGTGGCGTACAGCAAGCGGCCCCCCGGCGCCAGCAGCGGCCACAGCGCGTCCAGCATCTGCGCCTGGATGCGCGCCAGCGAGTTGATGTCGTCGGCACGGCGCAGCCAGCGTACGTCGGGGTGGCGCCGCACGATGCCGCTGGCCGTGCAGGGCGCGTCCAGCAAGATGGCGTCGAAGGGCCGGCCGTCCCACCAGCCCTGGGGCTGGCGGGCGTCGCCGGCTTTGAGTTCGGCCTTCAGCTGCAGGCGGTTCAGCGTGTCCTGCACGCGGGCCAGGCGCAGCGGGTCGCTGTCCAGCGCCAGCAGGTCCAGGTCGACCAGTTCGAGCAGGTGCGCGGTTTTGCCACCCGGTGCGGCGCAGGCGTCCAGCACCCGCGCGCCGGGCCGCAGGCCGCCTTGCAGCAGCAGGTGTGCTGCGCGCTGTGCGGCGGCGTCCTGCACCGACACCTCGCCTTCGGCAAAGCCGTGCAACTGCTGCACCGGGCAGGCCTGGGCCAGCACCACGGCCTGGCCGCCCAGGGCCGGGTCGTCGATGAGCGTGGCGGCGCGGCCCAGCGCGGCCAGCCGCTGCACATAGGCCGTGCCGGTGCCACGGCGGGCGTTGACACGCAGCGTCATCGGCGGGCGCTGGTTGGCGCTGGCCAGCAGGGCCTGCCAGTCTTGTGGCCAGTCACGCTTGACCCGCTCGATCCACCACAGCGGGTGGTTGTAGGCGCCCACGGGCGAATGGCGCACGGCCGGCACCAAGGTGTCCTTTTCGCGCAGGAAGCGGCGCAAGACGGCGTTGACGAAGTTGGCTGCGGCCGGTGTGCGCTGGCGAGCCGCGTGCACGGCCTGATCCACCAGCGTGTGTTCAGGGTAGGGCAGGGGTTCATCACGCGAAGCCTCGGGCCATAGCAGGGCCAGCGCGACGACGAGCAGCGCATCGACGTTGGGTGGCGGCGTCTTGGGCGCCAGCAGCGCGCGCAGTTCGCAGGCGCTGCCCAACCAGCGCAGGGTGTGGAAGCTGAGCGACTGCACGCCCGGGCGCAGGTCGGCCGGCACACGCGCCAGGATGTCGGTGAGCGAGCGCCCGCCGCGCACCGCCTGCACGGCGTCAGCGGTGTGCTCCAGCAATCTCGACAGCGGCAGCGACGTGGTGTGGTTGGCAATGACCCCAGTCATGGCGCCAGTCTAGTCGGCGCCCGCGGCCCCAAGAGCCCGGGCGGCGCACAATCCGCGATCTCTCATTCGTACAACCCGCTGCACCGCATGTCCCGCTCCGCTTCATCACTCACCGACGGCGCACCGCGCATTTTTCGCAGCGAAGAAGAACTGGCGCAGTTGCCGGCATCCGAACGCATCCGCTACCGCGTCGTCAACGCCGGCCGGCGTTACCACGCCAACGACAACATCTCGGCCTATGTTCGCGAAGGTGAACTGGTCGAGCTGAAAGCCGAGGTGCAGGCCAAGCTGCAAGAGGTGCTGCGGGCGCTGGTGATCGACACCGACAGCGACCACAACACCAACGAAACGGCCAAGCGCGTGGCCAAGATGTACATCGAAGAGGTCTTCCGCGGCCGCTACGTGCCCATGCCCGCGGTGACCGAGTTTCCCAATGCCGAGCGCCTGAACGAGCTGATGATCGTCGGCCCCATCACCATCCGCAGCGCCTGCAGCCACCACATGTGCCCGATCTTCGGCAAGGTCTGGGTCGGCATCCTGCCCAACGAACACAGCAACCTCATCGGCCTGAGCAAGTACGCCCGCATCGCCGACTGGGTGATGAGCCGGCCGCAGATCCAGGAAGAAGCCGTGACCATGCTGGCCAACGAGTTGCAGCAGCGGGTGCGCCCGGACGGCCTGGCCATCGTGATGGAGGCCGATCACTTCTGCATGCACTGGCGCGGCGTGAAGGACACGGAGACGGCCATGGTCAACAGCGTGATGCGTGGCGCCTTTCTGAAAGACGCCAACCTGCGCCGCGAATTCCTGTCGCTGCTGCCGCGCAAACAGAGCTGAGCGCCCTGCTCCAGCAAAACACCAGCAAAACACCAGCGAACACCTGAGAACACCTGAGAACACCTGAGAACACCTGAGAACACCACCATGCTCGTCCGACTTCTGTATGCCAGCCGCGCCGTGCCGGCCATCGACCAGGATGCCCTGTACGCCATCGTGCGCCAGAGCAAGACCAACAACCCTGCTCAGGGCGTGACTGGCGTGCTGTGCTTCAGCGAGGGCATCTTCCTGCAGGTGCTGGAAGGTGGCCGCAGTGCGGTCAACAAGCTCTACAACCGCATCGCCACCGACCCCCGCCATACCGACGTGGAACTGCTGTGCTACGAAGAGATCGGTGAACGCCACTTCGCCGGCTGGAGCATGGGCCAGGTCAACATGGCACGCCTGAACCCGGCGCTGCTGCTGAAGTACTCCGAGCGGCCCACGCTGGACCCCTTTGTGGTGTCGGGGCAGGTGTCGATGGCGCTGTTCCAGGAGCTGATGGCCACGGCTTCCATCGTCGGGCAGTCTTGATGGCGTTGGCGGGCGGCTGAACGTCCCCGCAGTCGGCGTTAACCCTAGTTGCAGTCTTTGATGGGATCAATATATTCGTAAATGCTTATATCCGCATTTAGGAAGAGACAGTGACCTTCCCCGCCTCGCCCAGCCCGCCGGGTCGCCTGCTCAAGGCGCCCGAGAACTTCATCAGCCGTGATGGCGTGCGCACCGTGTTCAGTCAGGCCAAGGCCGGGCGCCGCGACTTCATGCGCAGCGCTTTTGCCGCCGCGGTGGCCGGCACGGCGTCAACGGCTGCTTTGTCGCAGGCCAACCCCGTGCCTGCAGAAGGTGGCGACCCGCACATCTTGAACCTGCCCGCGCACACCACGGGCCTGGGCCAGGGTGTGGCCACCGATGGTTACGGTGCGCCCAGCAAGTTTGAGAAGAACGTGCAGCGCCGCCAGAGCCCGGGCCTGACGCAGACCACGCAATCCAGCGTGAGCTTTGCGCCGCTGCAAAGCCTGTTCGGCATCGTCACGCCCAACGGCCTGCACTTCGAACGCCACCACCAGGGCTGGTGGGACATCGACCCGTCCAAGCACCGCCTGATGATCAACGGCAGCGACGAGCAGATGGTGAAGCGCCCCATGGTCTTCACGATGGACGAACTGATGCGCATGCCGTCGGTCAGCCGTTTCCACTTCATCGAGTGCGGTGCCAACACCGGCATGGAATGGGGCAACGTGGCCGTGCCCACCTGCCAGTACAGCCACGGCATGCTCAGCTGCAGCGAATTCACCGGGGTGCCGCTGAAGCTGCTGCTGGACATGGCGGGCGTGGACCTCAAGCGCGGCCGCTTCGTGCTGGCCGAAGGCGCCGACGGTTCCAGCATGACACGCACGATTCCCATGGAGATGGTGGAGTCCGGCGAGGTGTTGGTGGCGTATGGCCAGAACGGCGAGATGCTGCGTCCTGAAAACGGCTACCCGCTGCGCCTGGTCGTGCCGGGTGTGCAGGGTGTGAGCTGGGTCAAGTACCTGCGCCGCATCGAAGTCGGCGACATGCCCTGGGCGACCAAGGATGAGGCGATCCACTACATCGACCTCATGCCCGATGGCCGCCACCGGCAGTACAGCAGCATCCAGGAATGCAAGAGTGTGATCACCACGCCGTCGGGTGGGCAGGTGCTGCTGGACAAGGGCTTCTATCAAGTCACCGGCCTGGCCTGGAGTGGCCGCGGCAAGGTCAAGCGCGTCGACGTGTCGGCCGATGGCGGCCGCAGCTGGAAGCCCGCGCAGCTGCAGGGCCCGGTGATGGACAAGTGCCTGACGCGGTTCTCGCTGCCCTGGGTCTGGGACGGCAAACCGGCGCTGCTGCAAAGCCGTGCGGTGGACGACACCGGCTACGTGCAGCCCACCTATCGACAGCTGCGCGCCGTGCGCGGCACACGGTCGATTTATCACAACCATTCGATCCAGACCTGGCTCGTGCAAGACAGCGGCGAGGTGAAGAATGTCCAGCTGTCGTAGGGCGTCGATCGCCGCAGCAACCCTGGTGCTGGGCTTGCTGGCCAGCGCCGCAGCGTCGGCGCAAGCCACGGCCTATCCCGGGCTGGGCCGGGCCGCCACGCCCAAGGAAGTGCAGGCCTGGGACATCGATGTGCGGCCCGACTTCAAGGGCTTGCCCAAGGGCAGCGGCAGCGTCGCGCGCGGCCAGGAGGTGTGGGAAGCCAAGTGCGCGTCTTGCCACGGCATCTTCGGCGAAAGCAACGAGGTCTTCTCGCCGCTGGTGGGCGGCACGACCAAGGACGACGTGAAAACCGGCCGCGTGGCCCGGCTCACCGACCCGGCCTTCCCGGGCCGCACCACGCTGATGAAGGTGCCGACGCTCAGCACCCTGTGGGACTACATCTACCGTGCCATGCCCTGGAACGCGCCCAAGTCGCTGCAGCCCGATGAGGTGTATGCGGTCACCGCCTTCATGCTGAACCTGGGCGGCGTGGTGCCGGACGACTACACGCTCAGCGACCGCAACATGGTGCAGACACAGGCCCTGCTGCCCAACCGCAATGGCATGCGCACCGACCACGGCCTGTGGCCAGGCCGCAGCATTGGCAACGGGGGCAAGCCCGACGTGAAGGCCACCGCCTGCATGAAGGACTGCGCCACCGAGCCTACGGTGGCCTCGTTCCTGCCCGACTTTGCGCGCAATGCCCACGGAAACCTGGCCGAGCAGAACCGCCTGGTCGGCGCGCAACACGGCGCCGACACCACGCGCCCCCCAGGCGCTGCGCCTGCGGCCGCGGCTGCTGCCGCGCCGCCCATGGCAGACAGCAAGGCCAGCGCTGCAACTGCGGCACAAGCCCTTGCGCGCAAGCACAATTGCCTCACCTGCCACGGCATGGACAGCAAGGTCGTCGGCCCTGGGCTCAAGGAAGTGGCGACGAAGTACGCCGGCCGCAGCGACGCGGTGGCCTACCTCGCGCAGAAGATCCAGGCTGGCGGCAGCGGTGTGTGGGGCCCAATACCCATGCCCGTACAAACCCTCTCTGCTGACGATGCCAAGGCCATCGCACAATGGTTGGCCGACGGAATGAAGCGATAGTTGCCCAGACAGATCACCAATAGACGTTTCATCTGACCCGACCCGACAGACCCCGAAGGAGAAGAACGCATGCAAACCCGTCGCGAAGTGCTGGCCACCAGCGCCCAGCTGGCCGGCCTGCTGGCTACTGCCGGCCTGCTGCCCAGCGTGGCCCAGGCCGCCTGGACTCAAGCCGCCTTTGATGCCAAGACCTTGGCTGAAGCGGCCAAGGCCCTGGGCGGTGGCGCCCCGGTTGAAAGCAAGGACGTCACCATCACCGGCCCCGACATCGCCGAAAACGGCGCCGTGGTGCCAGTGGGCTGCAGCACCGCGCTGCCGGGCGTCAAGCGCCTGGCGCTGATGGTGGAAAAGAACCCCAGCGCGCTGGCCGCGGTATTCGACGTCAACGATGCCGTGGAAGCCAATTTCAACACCCGCGTGAAGATGGGCCAGTCGTCCAACGTCTTTGCCGTGGCCTTCATGGCCGACGGCAAAGTTTTGTACGCGGTCAAAGAGATCAAAGTGACCCTGGGCGGTTGCGGCGGATAAAGAGGCCCACCCCCGAAGCGCCTTCGGCGCTCCCCCTCAAGGGGGCGCGGCTGTCGGCCCGCCAGAGCCGGTTCCGCGGCGGGCGCCTGAATCGATGAACACCGTTTGAAGGAGAAATGACATGGCAGACCCGATGCGCATCCGCGCCCAAGCCGCTGGTGACAAGGCCACCGTCCGTGTGCTCATGAGCCACGAGATGGAAACTGGCCTGCGCAAGGATTCGGCTGGCAAGACCATTCCGGCCTGGTTCATCCAGGAAGTCACCGCCACCCACAATGGCAAGCCGGTACTCAGCGCACAGTGGGGTCCCTCGGTGGCCAAGAACCCGTTCCTGCAGTTCACGGTCAAGGGCGCCAAGGCTGGCGACAAGATCACCGTGAGCTGGCTCGACAACAAGGGCGACAAGCGCACCGACGAAGCCACCGTGTCCTGACGACCCAACCATCGCTGTGCGAGGAGACCCGAGAAAAATGAAGACCACGACCCTGAACCTGGCGACTCTGGCGGTCCTGGCCGGCACCATGGTGCTGACTGGCACGGCCTGGGCACAGGCCAAGTCTGCCGCCGAAGGCATCGCCGAGTACCGCAAGATGCTGGAAGACGGCAACCCGGCCGATCTGTTCGAAGCCAAGGGCGAAGCGCTCTGGAAGCAGAAGCGCGGCCCGAAAAACGCCACCCTTGAACAGTGCAATCTGGGCAAGGGCGCTGGCGTGGTGAAGGGCACGTTTGTCGAACTGCCGCGTTACTTTGCCGACACCGGCAAGATGCAGGATCTGGAATCGCGCCTGGTGACCTGCATGGAAACGCTGCAGGGCTTCAACGCTGAAGAGATCGGCAAGACCGCCTTCGGGCGCGGCGAGATGGCCAACGTCACGGCGCTGGCGACATGGGTCGCCGCAGAATCGCGTGGCCTGCGTTTCAACCTGCCGCAGGGACACGCCGAAGAACAGAAGAGCTACGAGATCGGCAAGCGGGTGTTCTTCTACCGTGGCGGGCCGATGGATTTTTCCTGCGCCTCCTGTCACAGCGTGGACGGCCAGCGCATTCGATTGCAAGACCTGCCCAACCTGACCATCAACCCCGGTGACGGCGTCGGCTTTGCGGCCTGGCCGGCCTACCGCGTGAGCAACGGCCAGATGTGGAGCATGCAGCTGCGCCTGAACGACTGCTACCGCCAGCAGCGCTTCCCGTTCCCGGGCTTCGCCTCCGAAGTCACCGTGGCGCTGGGCACCTACATGGGTGTCAACGCCAAGGGCGCGCAATCCATTGCGCCGGCCATCAAGCGCTGAAGCCACGGAGCCCCGCACCCATGAAGAAAAACCTCACCCTTGTGACCAGCGCCGTGGCGTTGGTGTTGGTCGGCTGCACGTCGTTGCCGTCGCCGCAGGCACTGGATGCCGAGACCAAAGCCCTGATGAAGGCTGGTTTCCGCGACCAGGGCATCGCAAAACTCGACCGCATCGAGCAGGACCTGGGCCAGTCGGCCTGCTCCAGCGAAACGCCCCCTGCTGACGCTGTGGCCGAGCAGATCATGGCGCAGGCCAAGGCCGGCGTGAAATGGCCGGCCGGTGGCCAGTACCTGGGCGACTGGCGCGAAGGCGAAAAGATCGCGCAGAACGGCCGCGGCATGACCTGGACCGACAGCTCCACCGCCACCAGCGCCAACGGCGGCAGCTGCTACAACTGCCACCAGCTGAGCAAGGCCGAAGTCAGCTTCGGCACCATCGGCCCCAGCCTTTACAACTACGGCAAGAACCGCGGCGTGAGCGATGTGATGGCGCCCACCGCGCAGCCCATCATTGAATACACCTGGACCAAGATCTACAACAGCAAAAGCTACGCGGCGTGCTCCAACATGCCCCGCTTCGGTCATGCCAAAGTGCTGGATGACAAGCAGATCGCGCACGTGATGTCGCTGCTGCTGGACCCCAAGTCCCCGGTCAACCAGTAGGCGCTGCAAGGCCCGCCGCCCCACACAGCCCGTCATGGCGTATCGCCTGTCGGGCTTTTTCTGCACGCAAACATAAGCAGTCACTTATTATGAGTTTGAGTCTATGAGTCTGAGCAAGCGCGACTTCCTGCAGGTGCTGACCGCAGCTTCGGTGGCTGGCATGGGCCTGACACGCTATGAAGACGCCGACGCGGCCACGGCAGAGCAGGGGTTGTATGACCTGCCCCCGCTGGGCAGCGGCCCTGGCTTTGTGAGCTTCCTGCACATGACGGACTGCCATGCGCAGTTGCTGCCCATTTACTTCCGCGAGCCCAGCGTCAACCTGGGCTTGGCCGGCATGAAGGGCCAGCTGCCGCACCTGGTGGGCGAACACCTGTTGAAGCGGTCCGGTCTGCGCCCTGGCAGCGCGATGGCCCACGCCTTCACCTTCATCGACTTCGAACGCGCCGCGCGCCGTTACGGCAAGGTGGGCGGCTTTGCGCACCTGACCACGCTGGTCAAGCGCCTGAAGGCCAGCCGCCCTGGCGCGCTGCTGCTCGACGGTGGCGACACCTGGCAGGGCAGCGCCACCAGCCTGTGGACCAACGCGCAGGACATGGTGGACGCCTGCAAGCTGTTGGGCGTGGACGTGATGACGGGCCACTGGGAGTTCACCTACGGCATGCAGCGCGTGAAAGAGATCGTCGAGAAGGACTTCGCCGGCCGCGTCGACTTCGTTGCCCAGAACATCAAGACCAACGACTTCGGCGACCCGGTGTTCAGGCCCTACGTGATGAAGGACATGAACGGCGTGAAGGTGGCCATCGTCGGCCAGGCCTTTCCCTACACCCCGATCGCCAACCCGCGCTACCTGGTGGCCGACTGGGAATTCGGCATCCAGGACGCCAACATGCAAAAGGTGGTGGACGAGGCGCGTGCGCAGGACGCCCAGGTGGTAGTGCTGCTGTCGCACAACGGCATGGACGTGGACCTGAAGCTGGCCGGCCGGGTGCGCGGCATCGATGCCATCTTCGGTGGCCACACCCACGACGGCGTGCCGGTGGCTGTGCCGGTGCAAAACGCCGGCGGCACGACGCTGGTCACCAACGCCGGCAGCAACAGCAAGTTCCTGGGCGTAATGGACTTCGAGGTCAAGGACGGCAAAGTCAGCCAGTACCGCTACCGACTGCTGCCCATCTTCAGCAACATGCTCAAGGCCGACCCCGAGATGGACGCGCTGATCACCAAGGTGCGCGCTCCCTTCGCCGCCAAGCTCAGCGAGAAGCTGGCCATCACCGATGGCTTGCTGTACCGGCGCGGCAACTTCAACGGCAGCTGGGACCAGCTGCTGTGCGACGCGCTGATGGACGTGCAGGGCGCCGACATTGCATTCAGCCCCGGCTTTCGCTGGGGCACCAGCCTGCTGCCGGGCGACACCATCACACGCGAGCTGATGATGGACCAGCTGGCCATCACCTACCCCTACGCCACGCTCACGTCCATGAGCGGCGAGACCATCAAGACCATCTTGGAAGACGTGGCCGACAACCTGTTCAACCCCGACCCCTACTACCAGCAGGGCGGCGACATGGTGCGTGTGGGCGGCCTGCAGTACACCCTGACGCCGCGCGAAAAGATGGGCTCGCGCATCGCCGACATGCGCTTGGGCGGCAAGGCCATCGAAGCTGGCAAGACCTACAAGGTTGCGGGCTGGGCGCCGGTGGCCGAAGAGGCCAGCCGCGCCGGCAACAAGCCGGTGTGGGAACTGGTGGAGACGTGGCTGCAGGGCCAGCGCGGCGGCCGCGTCAAGGTGCGCAAGATCAACACACCGCGGCTCGTGGGTGTGCAGGGCAACCCGGGTCTGGCGTAGTCTTGCCGACCCGATCAACTGGAGAAGAACCATGGGTATTTCGCAAATCGTTGTCGCCAGCGTGCTGGCCGTGGTGACTTTCACCGCACAGGCCCAGGACGCCGTCGTCTACCACATCGATGACGCCGCCACGCAGGGCCTCAAAGGCCTGCGCAACATCCGCAACCACATGGACGTGGACCCGTCGGCCAAGATCACGGTGGTCACACACGCCAATGGCGTGGACTTCCTGATGGAAGCGGCCAAAGACGCCAACGGCGGCGCCTTTGCCGGCCCGGTGGCGGCGCTGGTGGCACGGGGTGTGAAGTTCGAGGTCTGCGAGATCACGCTGAAGAACCGCAACCTGAAACGGGAGCAGTTCCTGCAGGAAGCGGAGTTCACGCCGTCTGGTGTGGTGCGTATCGCCAAGCTGCAGAAGCAGGGCGCGGCCTACATCAAGCCGTGAGCGCGCCCAGCGCTTGATGCACCGCAGCCGCCGTGAGCTGGACCGCCATCATCGATACGCTGGGTGAACCCGGCACCCTGGCGGCCACGGGTCTGCTCATCGGCACCGCCTTCGGTTTTCTGGCGCAGCGCTCGCGCTTTTGCCTGCGTTCGGCGGTCATCGAGTTCAGCCGCAACCTGGTGGGTGGCAAGCTGACGGTGTGGCTGTTTGCCTTTGCCAGCGCCGTCATCGGCACTCAGCTGCTCGCGCTGGCCGGCGCCTTCGACGCCAGCGAAGCGCGGCAGATCGCGGCCCGCGGCAGCTTGTCGGGCGCGGCCATCGGCGGCGCGCTGTTCGGTGCAGGCATGATCCTGGCACGCGGTTGCAGCAGCCGGCTGCTGGTGCTGGCTGCGCAAGGGAACCTGCGCTCGCTGGTCTCGGGTCTGGTGTTTGCCGTGACCGCGCAGGCATCCTGGACCGGTCTGCTGGCGCCAGTGCGTGAATCCATCAGTGCCTGGTGGACGGTGGAGGGCGGCTTTTCGCGCGACCTCATCGCCCGCACCGGCATCGGCCACGGTGGGGCGCTGTTTTTTGGCCTGCTGTGGTTGGCCGCCGCCGTTTTCTGGGCCCGCAGGCAGAAGGTCACAACCTGGGGCTGGGCCGGTGCCGCGGGCGTGGGGCTGAGCATCGCCGCGGCCTGGTGGGCCACCTACGCCATCGGTCGGGCTTCGTTCGACCCGCATCCCATCCAGGCGCTCAGCTTCACCGGCCCTTCGGCCGAGGTGCTGACCCGGGTGCTGTTTGTCAGCGACAAGCCCTTCAATTTCGACATGGGCTTGATGCCCGGTGTGTTCATCGGCAGCTTCCTGGCCGCGGCGCTCTTCAAGGAACTGAAGCTCGAAGGCTTTGCAGGCGGCGCCAGCATGCGCCGTTACATCGTCGGCGCCGTCTGCATGGGCTTCGGCGGCATGCTGGCCGGCGGCTGCGCCGTGGGCGCGGGCCTGTCGGGTGCGGCGGTCTTCACGATCACAAGCTGGGTCACGCTGACGGCCATGTGGGCAGCTGCGGCCCTGACCGACCGCCTGGTGGACCAGCGGCCGCAGCCCGGCGGTGTGCTGGACCAGGCCATGCCCGGCAACCCCACTCACGTGGCCACCTGAGACCTCTGTCGATGCGCCTGATTGCTGCTTCCATCCTGCTGACCACGCTGGTCCTGATCGTGCTGCCGGGCCTGGCGCGTGCACAAAGTGCCGAGATCCAGCGCGCCGAAGAGATCGTTCAGGGCAAGTGTTTCATCTGCCACGGCGCAGAAGGCGAAAGCTCAAGCCCGGTGTTCCCGCGCCTGGCCGGCCAGCACGCGGCCTACGTGGCGCGCCAGTTGGCCGACTACCAGAGCGGCCGCCGCAAGAGCAGCGCCATGCAGCCCATGGTGGACGGCCTGAACGCCGCCGACTTCGCGGCGCTGGGTCGTTTTTTCGAAACGCGCGAGGTTCGCCTGCACCCGGTGGAAGACCCCGAGCTGGCGCAGCTGGGGCGCTTCATCTACCTGCGCGGCAATCCGTACTCGGCAGTGCCGGCGTGCGCCAGTTGCCACGGCCCTGGCGGTCAGGGAAGTGCCACCTTGCCGCGCCTGGCCGGCCAGCACGCGCAATACACCGAGCGCCAGCTCAAGGCCTTCAACCAACGCGAGCGCACCAACGACAACGCCGTGATGCACACCGTGGCGGTCAAGCTGACCGAACTGGAATTGAAGGCCGTGGCCAGCTACATCAGCGGCCTGAAGTAGGGCGCTCAACCCACCGCGGTCTGCAGCACGAACAGGCGGCCTGACAGCGGCGCCGCGTCCAGCGCTTCGCGGCTGACCGCGTCGCGGGCCGTGGTGATGAAGAGGGTGTGGCCGTCGGCCCCGCCAAAGGCCAGGCCGCTGGGGCAGGGCACGGGCAGGGCCACCAGGCGGTCCAGCGAGCCGTCGGCCTCGAACCGCATCAGGCCCCAGCCGCCGCGCAAGGCGACCCAGACGCCGCCGCGCGGGTCCACCGCCAGGCCCGACAGGTGGCCCGAGCCTTTGGGCACCGTGGCCAGCCGGCGCAGCGCCGGGCTGCCGCGCCGCGCCGTCCACAAGCTGCCGCTGCCGGCACAGGCCATGTGCAACACGCTGCCCGCAGCATCCCAGGCCAGGGCCGATGCCGGCTCGGGCAGGTCCCAGCCTGTCGTGACGACGGTGCCGGCGCTGCCCGCGGCGCCCTGCACCGGCGCCACGCGCCAGCGGTCACCGTCGGGCTGGCAGGCCCAGATGCCGCCGCTGGGGTCCACACACACGGCCGTGCTGTCGGCGCGCGGCGCGGCGCTGGCGTCGGCGGGCCGCACAGAGCCGTCGGCAAGCACACAGAACCAGGCACCGCCCCAGCGTGCGAGCACGGCACCGACGCTTCTGTCGCCCGTGCCGTTGCTGTTTCCGTTGCCCGTGCCGTGGCAAGGCAGCAGCGCCTGGATGGGCGCATCGGCGTGGGCCAGCAGCGTGTCACCCACGGCCGAGGCGCGGTGCAGCGTCGGGCCCAATGTGTCGGCCCAGACCAGGCTGGCCGTGCCGGGCAGCCAGCACGGAAAACGACCCTCGAAAGCCCAGGCGCCGTCCACCACACGCGCTTCGCCTTCGACACGTGGCAGCTGGGTGGCCGACAGCTGCGCGCCGATACGGCGGGCCGCTTCTGCCACTTCGGGCCCCAGCAGTTCGACCCGTTCGCTGGTCAGCCGGAAAGCCGGCCCGGCGACGCTGATGGCGCCGCGCACCTGGCCCGCGGCGTCGACGATGGCCGCGCCGCAGCAGCGCACGCCGGGCACGATCTCTTCGTCGTCGACGCTGAAGCCGCGGGCCGCGGCCACACGCAGTTCGGCCTGCAGGCGGCGGCGGTCGGTGATGCTGCGCGGGGTGACCGCGGTCATGGGCAGTTCACGCACCAGCGCGTCGCGTTCGTCGACGGGCAGCGCGGCCAGGATGGCCTTGCCCTGGCTGGTGCAGTGCAGCGGCTTGCGCTGACCCAGCGCCGACGCGCTGCGCTGGCCGTGTGCGCCGTCGCAACGTTCCAGCGCCACCACGTCCAGGCCGTCACGCGCGGCCAGGTAGCAGGTCTCGCCGGTCATGTCGCGTAGCGCGCGCAATTCGGCGCCGGCAGCGGCCACCAGGTCGGGCATGGCGTAGGCCGCGCGGGCGTACTCAAAACAGCGCATGCCCAGGCCGTCGACACGGCGCAGCGGGTCGCGGCGCAGCAGGCCGCGTGTGACCAAGGTGCCCAGCAAGCGGTACAGCGTGGTGCGCGGCAGGTTCAGGCGCGCGGCCAACTCGGTCTGGCTCAGGCCTGCGGGCGCGCTGCCGACGGCTTCCAGCACGTCCAGCGCTTTGTCCAGCGACGCAGTGCCTTCGGCAGCAGGGGTTTTGGGCAGGGGCATGGTCCCAGATGGTGGAACTGCAACAGAGCCGGTCACTGTACGCCGCTTGGTGCGCCGGGTGTGCCGGCCTAGCATGCGGCTGAATCCACTTCGTCCCAGCATTCGGAACATGGACACGCCCTTCACCCCCACACCGCCACCTGCGCGCGAGACCGTCCATGTCAGCGACAGCGTGCTGGACCGGCTGGCCCGCATCAGCAGCGGATCGCTCACCACCCAGCTGTACAAAAAGGGCTACCGCCAGCCGGTGCTGACCGGTTTGCGGCCCTTGCAGGCCAGCGTCAAGCCCTTCGCGGGGCGCGCCTACACCATGCGTTTCATCCCGGCGCGCGAAGACATCGACACCTACGCCACGCTGACCGCCGCGCCCAACGCCGACAACCTGCAGTGGGTGGGCGTGGAACAGGTGGCGGCCGGCGACGTGATGGTCATCGACAGCCGCCGCGATGTGGCGGCCGCCAGCATGGGCAATATGCTGGTCACGCGCATGCAGTTGCGCGGCGCACGTGCGGTCATCACCGACGGGGCTTTCCGCGACGGCGCCGAGCTGGCGCGCATGGACTTTCCCGCCTGGTGCGCAGGCATCACCGCCACCACACGTCTGAGCTATCACCACGTGGCCGACCTGCAGGTGCCGGTGTCGTGTGCCGGCGTGGCGGTGTACCCCGGCGACGTGATCCACGGCGACGCCGACAACGTGAGCGTGGTCCCGGCTCACCTGGCCGCAGAAATGGCCGACCTGTGCGAGGCGCAGGACGACCTTGAAGCCTATCTGGCCACACGCTTGCGCAAGGGCGAAGCGCTGTGGGGGCTGTACCCGCCCAGCCCGGCCACACGGCAACAGCACCAGGACTGGGTGGCCGCGGGCCGGCCGCCGCTGTGAAGACCGCTTTGAAGAACGCTTTGAAGAGCATCACCCCATGAACCCACACGAAGCCACCATCCGCCGCTACTTCGACGCCTGCAACGCCGGTGACCACGCTGCACTCGTCAGCTGTTTCACGGCCGACGCGGTGCACTACTTCCCACCGGGCCTGCCCGACATCCCCTGGCGCGGCGCCCACACCATCGCCGACAAATGGGTGTGGTGCGTGCAGAACCTGGGCTCGCAGTGGACCATCGAAAAGGTGCTGGTCAGCGGCGACGAAGCGGTCATCGAATGGACCCACTGGAAGCGCAACACCGGCACCGCGCAGCGCGGTGACGAGTGGTATGTGTTCGACGCCGGCACGGGGCTGATCGGCGAGATACGCGCCTACTACGCGGCACCGGCGGTGAAGGATGTCCAGCACATCCCGCGTGCAGCCAATGGGCTGCACGTGGGCGAGTTGGTGGACTTCGACTACGCTGGCCGCGGTTACCACCTGCGTTGGGAATGAACACCATGAATGACAGCACCTCGCACGACATCGACCAGGCTTGCCAGCTGGCCGCCGCAGCAGCCGACACTTTCGCGGCATCCACCGCAGCACAAAGGGCCACCCTGCTGCGTGGCCTGGCCACCGCGCTGGAAGGCGCACGCGACACCCTGGTGCCGCTGGCCGATGCCGAGTCGCATTTGGGCCCGGCTCGCCTGAACGGCGAACTGGACCGCACCTGTTTTCAGCTGCGCGGTTTTGCGGACCAGGTGGAAGCGGGCGCACATCAGGCGTTCAGCGAGGACGCCGCGGTGGCCGGGGCACCGCCGGCCGGACGGCCGCGCCTGGCGCGGGCACGCGTGGCCGTGGGCCCGGTGGCCATGTTCGCGGCCAGCAACTTTCCCTTTGCGTTTTCTGTGCTCGGCGGCGACACCGCGTCGGCTCTGGCCGCCGGTTGTCCGGTGGTGATCAAGGCGCACCCGGGACACCCGCAGTTGTCGCGAGCGACGTTTGCCCTTGCCACCGCGATGGTCTCCGTCCTGGGCCTGCCCGAAGGCACGCTGCAGATGGTGCAAGGCGCTGGCATCGATGTCGGCGTGGCCTTGGTACGGCACCCGGCGATCGAGGCCGTGGCTTTCACGGGTTCGGTCAAGGGCGGTGTGGCCCTGCAGCGCGAAGCCAATGCCCGCGTGCGGCCCGTTCCTTTCTACGGCGAGCTGGGCTCCATCAACCCTGTGCTGGCACTGCCGGCGGCCTTGGCCGCCAACGGGCCCGCGCTGGCCACCGCGCTGGCCGGCAGCATCACCTTGGGCTGCGGCCAGTTCTGTACCAGCCCGGGGCTGGTGATCGTGCAGGACGACGCCGCTTCACAAGCCTTCGTGCAGCAACTGGGCGAAGCGCTGGCTGCAGCCAGGCCACACGCCATGCTGCACGATGGCATCCGCGCCAACTTCGAAGCCGGTGCAGCGCGTGTGCAGGGCCACGAGGGGGTGCACACACATGTGGCCGGCGATGAAGACGCGGCCACGCCGCAGCCGCGCCTGTTTGCCACCGACGCTGCCACCTTCATCGCCAGCGAAACCTTGCACGAAGAGGTCTTCGGGCCGAGTGCCCTGGTGGTAACCACCAATTCCTTCGACGAATCGCTGGCCGTGCTGCGCGCCGTGCAGGGCAGCCTGACGGTGACCTTGTGGGGCGCCGACGCCGACACCCCCGACAACCGCCGCCTGGTGCGCGCCGCACAGGGCATCAGTGGCCGGGTGCTGTTTGCCGGCGTGCCCACGGGCGTGGCGGTCACGGCCGCGCAGCAGCACGGCGGGCCCTGGCCTTCGTCCACCCAGGCCTTCAGCACCAGCGTGGGCTACGCGGCCATGGAACGTTTTCTGCGCCCGGTGGCCTTGCAGGACGCGCCGCAGTGGCTGGTGGATGCCAAGGGTCAGGCATGAGCGAACCGCAAACCAAAAAGCCCGAGGACCTGCGCAGCGCCCGCTGGTTTGCGCCCGACGACTTTCGCAGCTTCGGCCACCGCAGCCGCGTCATGCAGATGGGCTACGCACCCGCCGACTGGGCGGGCAAACCCATCATCGCCATCGTCAACACCTGGAGCGACGCCAACCAGTGCCATGCGCACTTCAAGCAGCGGGTGGACGACGTGAAGCGCGGTGTGCTGCAGGCCGGCGGCTTTCCGCTGGAACTGCCCGCCATCAGCTTGAGCGAAAGTCTGGTCAAGCCGACCACCATGCTGTATCGCAACTTCCTGGCCATGGAAACCGAGGAACTGCTGCGCTCGCACCCGGTGGACGGCGCGGTGCTGATGGGCGGCTGCGACAAGACCACACCCGGCCTGCTGATGGGCGCGCTGAGCATGGGCCTGCCCTGCATCTACCTGCCCGCCGGCCCCATGCTGCGCGGCAACTGGAAGGGCCAGGTGCTGGGCAGCGGCAGCGACGCCTTCAAGTACTGGGACGAACGCCGCGCAGGCCGTTTGTCCGACCAGGCCTGGCAAGAAATGGAGGCCGGCATCGCGCGCAGCAACGGCACCTGCATGACCATGGGCACCGCGGCCACGATGATGGGCATTGCAGAAGCCATCGGCTTCACGCTGCCCGGCGCCAGCAGCATTCCGGCGGCAGACGCCAACCACATCCGCATGTCGGCTGAGTGCGGCCGTCGCATCGTGCAGATGGTGTGGGACGACCTGACGCCGGCCAGGATGCTGTCGCGCAAGAACTTCGAAAACGGCATCAACGTGGCCATGGCCATGGGCTGCAGCACGAACGCGATCATTCACCTGGTGGCCATCAGCCGCCGTGCCGGTCATGCGGTGACGCTGGTCGACTTTGACGCAGCCAGCCGGCGTGTGGGCGTGATCGCCAACATCCGCCCCAGCGGCACCACCTACCTGATGGAGGACTTTTTCTACGCAGGTGGCATGCCGGCCTTGATGGCCACGATGCGCATGCACCTGCACACCGACGCGCTGACGGTCAACGGCCGCACGCTGGCGCAAAACATCGAAGGCGCCGAGGTCTACAACCACGACGTCATACGCCCGCTGACGAACCCCATCTACGCCGAAGGTGCGCTGGCCGTGCTGCGCGGCAACGTGGCACCCGACGGCGTGGTCATCAAGCCCAGCGCCTGCCTGCCGCATCTGCTGCAGCACACGGGCCGCGCGCTGGTGTTCGACGACTACCCCGCGCTGAAGCAGGCCGTGGACGACCCCGACCTGGACGTCACCGGCGACGACATCCTGGTGCTGCGCAACGCCGGCCCCAAGGGTGCGGGCATGCCCGAATGGGGCATGTTGCCCATCCCCACCAAGCTGCTGAAAGCCGGTGTGAAAGACATGCTGCGCTTGAGCGATGCGCGCATGAGCGGCACCAGCTACGGCGGCTGTCTGCTGCACTGCAGCCCCGAGGCCTACATCGGCGGCCCGCTGGCCTTCGTGAAAACCGGCGACACGATCACGGTAGACGTGCCTGCGCGCAGCATCCACCTGAACATCAGCGACGAAGAGTTTGCGCGCCGCCAAGCCGATTGGAAGCCGCTGCCGCGCCGCTACGAACGTGGCTACGGCTGGATGTTCGGCCAGCACATTCTGCAGGCCGACCAGGGCTGCGACTTCGACTTCCTGGAAACATCGTTCGGCGCACCGGTGAGTGAACCGGTCATCTACTGAACAACACCATGAATCCGAAGACTCGACAACAACTGATGGGCGTGAGCACCGCCACGCTGTGCACCGCGCTGTTCAGACGCGGCTTGCGCAACCAGTTCATCCAGGACGTGCGACCGGTGCGTGGCATGGGGCAGCAAAGCCTGCCCAATATGGTGGGCCCGGCCTTCACGCTGCGCTGCATCCCGGCGCGGGAAGACCTGAACCCCATCGGCGTGTTCCAGGACCGTGCGCACCCGCAGCGCAAGGCGGTGGAAGAGTGCCCGGCAGGCGCGGTGTTTGTCAACGAAGGCCGCAGCATCCTGGGCCTGTACCCGGCCACGGACGAACAAAGCCGAATCGACTTCGCGGCCTGGCGCACGGCCAAGGGCCGCTGAGCCCTTGCGCGGTCAGGCCCGACCTCGCCGAACGGCAAGCACGTGAATCGCAGGCGGCGTGTGCGCCTGTGCGCCACCCTCAGCGGGATGTTGGCGCTGGCCTGTGTCTGGGCCTTCTTCGACTCGCGCCAGGGAATCCCGACACAAGACCTGCAGCGGCGGTGTGGCTGTGGTGCTATCCACTGAAGGTGCGAGCGGTCCGCGTTTGATCGGATTGCCTGGTGTGCTCGAGCCGCCCAAACTGCGCCTTCCAATGAATCGAAAGACCGGCTTGACCCAGCCCAGCAGCCCCTTGATCACCGTCCGCGAAGCCACGCTCAACTTCCTGCGCCAGGTGGGCATGAGCACCATCTTCGGCAACCCGGGCTCGACCGAGCTGCCGCTGTTCCTGAACTTCCCTTCCGACTTTCGCTACGTGCTGGGCTTGCAGGAAGCGGTGGTGGTGGGCATGGCCGATGGTTACGCGCAGGCCATGCACAACGCCAGTTTCGTGAACCTGCATTCGGCCGCGGGTGTCGGCCATGCCATGGGCAACATCTTCACCGCGCACAAGAACCGCACGCCCATGGTCATCACGGCCGGGCAGCAGGCGCGTTCGATCTTGCCGTTCGACCCCTTCCTGCACAGCGCGCAGGCCACCGAACTGCCCAAGCCCTACGTGAAGTGGAGCGTCGAGCCGGCCCGCGCGCAAGACGTGCCGCTGGCCATCGCCCGTGCCTACTACATTGCCATGATGCCGCCGCGTGGGCCGGTGCTGGTGTCGATACCGGCCGACGACTGGACGCAGCTGACCGAGCCCCTGGCCGTGCGCCAGGTCAGCACACAACTGCGCCCTGAGCCGGCCCTGCTGGCGCAACTGGGCGATGCGCTGGATGCGGCGCAGCGGCCGGCTTTTGTCATCGGCGCCGCGGTGGACCGCGACGGCGCCTGGGACGCCATCGTGGCGCTGGCCGAACGCCATAACGCACGTGTTTTTGCTGCGCCCATGTCCGGCCGTTGCGGTTTTCCTGAAGACCACCGCCTGTTCGCCGGCTTCCTGCCCCCCATGCGCGAACGCATCGTGCAGCTGTTGGCCGGGCACGACCTGGTGTTTGCCGTGGGCGCACCGGCTTTCACCTACCACGTCGAAGGCCAGGGCCCGCATGTGCCGGCTGATGCGCCGCTGGTGCAGTTGATCGACGACCCGCAGATCGCGGCCTGGGCGCCGCTGGGGCTGTCGGTGGTGTCCAGTATCCGGCTGGGCTTGCTGGACCTGCTGGCGCGACCAGCGCCGGCGGTGCAGCGGCCGCTGCCACCGGCCCGCGAACCGCGACCGCCGGCGCCGCCACCCGCAGCAGGCGAACGACTGTCCGTGGCCCATGTGCTGCAGATGCTGGACAGCTTGCGCGGCCGCAGCAGCGTCGTCGTCGAAGAGGCGCCCACCGCCCGCGCCGTGATGCACCGCCATTTGCCCATCTATGAAAGCGAGACTTTCTACACCATGTGCAGCGGTGGCCTGGGCCACGGCCTGCCCGCCGCCGTGGGCGTGGCGCTGGCACGGCCCGACAAAAAGGTCATCGCGCTCATCGGTGACGGCTCGGCGATGTACGCCATCCAGGCGCTGTGGAGCGCGGCGCAGCTGAAGCTGCCCATCACCTTCATCATCCTGAAAAACCGCCGCTACGCCGCGCTGCGTGAATTTGCAGCCGTCTTCGGCTATCGCCCGCAAGACCCGGTGGCCGGCACCGACTTGCCCGACCTGGACTTCGTGGCCCTGGCCGCGGGTCATGCCGTGCAGGGGGTGCGGGTGGAAGACAGTGACAGCCTGCACGCTGCGCTGACCTTGGCGCTGAAGACCGACGCGCCGATGCTGGTGGAAGTGGAAGTGGCTTGAAGGTCTTTCAGTTGCTAACAACCAAAAGAAGGAAACACACATGAACGGATCGTGGATCGCGGCTGCCGTGTGTTCGGTGGCTGCCCTCGTGGCCTGGCCGAACACCGCCCAGGCCCAGGCCTGGCCCAGCAAGCCCATCAAGGTGGTGGTCAACTTCCCGCCCGGTGGCGCCGCCGACCAGATTGCGCGCGCCGTCGGCCAGCCTTTGCAAGACGCACTGGGTCAGCCGGTGGTGATCGAAAACCGCGGCGGGTCGGGCGGCAACCTGGGCGGTGATGCGGTGGCCAAGTCGGCAGCCGACGGCTACACGCTCTTGATGAGCTCGGGTGGCATGGTGTCGGTCAACCCGCACATCTACGCCCGCATGTCTTTCGACCCCACGAAGGACCTGGTGCCCGTGGCCGCCGCTGCGCGTGTGCTGGTGTTCCTGGTGGTGCGCAGCGAAAGCCCGATCACCGACTTCGCAACCTTCCGTGCCGACCTGAAGGCCAACCCCGGCCGCCGCAGTTTTGGTTCGCCCGGCAACGGCAGTTCACCGCACCTGGCGGCAGAAATGATGAAGAGCATGACCGGCACCTTCGCCGTGCACGTGCCCTACCGCGGCGCCGCACCGGCGCTGACCGACCTGCTGGGCGGCCAGTTGGACTTTCTGTTCGACCCCGGAATCGCCGTGCCGCACATCCGTTCCGGCAGGTTGCGCCTGCTGGCCGTGGGCAGCCCCAGCCGGTCGCCGCTGTTTCCGAACGCGCCGACGCTGGACGAAGTTGGCCTCAAGGGCTTCGACGCCGACACGGTGTTCGGCTTCTACGCCCCCGCCGGCACACCGGCCGCGGTGGTGACGCGTCTGAACACCGAGATCAACCGCATCCTGGCCACACCGGCGATGAAGGACCGCATCCAGGCCTTGGGCGGTGTGCCCGCGCCCATGACACCGGCCGAGTTTGCGGCCAAGGCGGCTGAAGATTCAAAGCGCTTCGGCGGCATCATTCGTGAACGCAAGATCTCGGGCGACTGAGCGGCCAGGAGCAGACTTCCAAAATGAGCGACATGCACCTGATCCCCTTGCCCCGCCTGCAAGAAGCCATGCGCCTGCTGGTGCGCGGCTTTGGCAGCTCTCCCGACGAAGTGAATGCCGTGGTCGACAACCTGATCGATGCCAACCTCACGGGTCACGACTCCCACGGCATCGGCATGCTGCCGCGTTATGCCAAGTCTTACCTCGAAGGTGGCCTCCAGCCCAACACCGCGGTGCGCGTGGTGCACGACGGCGGCACGCTGCTGCGGCTGGACGGCAACGCGGGCTTTGGCCAGGTGGTGGGCGCACAGGCCATGGCACTGGGCATCGAACGTGCACACAAACAGGGCAGCTGCATCGTGGCCCTGGGCAACGCGCACCACCTGGGCCGCATCGGCGCCTGGGCCGAACAGGCGGCCGCCGCGGGGCTGGTGTCGATGCATTTCGTCAACGTCATCTCACGCGCCATCGTGGCACCGCATGGTGGCGCCGACGCACGCTTCGGCACCAACCCTTTTTGCGCTGGCGTGCCGCTGCCCGGGCGGCCGCCGGTGATCCTGGACTTTGCGACCAGCGCCATCGCTCAAGGAAAGACCCGCGTGGCGCACAACAAGGGCGTGGCGGTTGATGCGGGTCAGCTGATCGACGACCAGGGCCAGCCCACGACAAACCCGCGCTACACCGTGGTGCCACCCTTCGGCGCGCTGCTCACCTTTGGCGGTGAAATGGGCGGCCACAAGGGCTACGGCCTGGCGCTGATGTGCGAGTTGCTGGGCGGGGCACTGGCCGCGGGCCTGACCTGCCATGAACCCGCCGACGGCCGCATGCGTGTGCTCAACGGCATGTTCAGCGTGCTGCTCGACCCGGCCGCGCTGGGCGGCACGGCGGCCTTCGAACAAGAGGCCGAAGCTTTTCTGAACTGGGTGCAAGCCAGCCCGCCGCGTGAGGGCTTCGGGCCGGTGCAGGTGGCCGGTGATGCAGAACGTGCGCACCGCGCCACGCGCACGGCGCAGGGTGTGTCGGTGGACCCCACCACCTGGGCCGAGATTGTGCAAGCCGCGCGCAGCCTGGGTGTGGAGCCGGGTGCCGTGGCAGCGGCTGCTGGCGTGAACTGACCTGCCTTGGCGTGCGGGCGCGACCTGCGCCCCAAGCTCACAGGTTCAAGGCCGCTTGCCGAACTCCGCCGTCTGCTGCGTCCAGCGCCCCGCCTGTTCGCTGAGCGAAAAGCCCAGCCCCGGCCGGTCGGGCACGTGCATGCGGCCACCTTCGATGCGAAGTCGCTCGTTGAACATCGGCTCCAGCCATTCGAAATGTTCGACCCAGGGCCCGTGCGCGTAGGAGGCACTCAGGTGCAGGTGGATCTCCATCGCAAAGTGCGGCGCCATGCGGATGCGCGCCTGGTCGGCCAACGCCATGATCTTCAGCATGGGCGTGATGCCACCCACACGCGGCGCGTCGGGCTGGATGAAGTCCACGCTGCGGTGGCGGATGAGTTCCCAGTGTTCGGCCGGACTGGTGAGCATTTCGCCGGTGGCGATGGGCGTGTCCAGCATGGCAGCCAGTGCGGCGTGGCCTTCGGCGTCGTAGGCATCCAGCGGTTCTTCGATCCAGGTCAGGTTCAACGGCTCCACCAGCTTGCCGAAGCGTTGCGCGGTGCTGCGGTCCCATTGCTGGTTGGCGTCGATCATCATGGCCGTCTTTCCGCCATCCAGCCTATTGATGCATTCATGCACGGCCGTCACACGTGCCAGGTCGATCATGGGGTCGGGCTGGCCGACCTTGATCTTGATGCCGCCGATGCCGCGCGCGATCGACGCTTCCACGTTCTGCAGCACCTCTTCGATGGGCATGTTCAGGTAGCCGCCGCTGGTGTTGTAGACCTGCACGCTGTCGCGGTGCGCGCCCAGCAGCTTGGCCAGCGGCAGCCCGGCGCGCTTGGCCTTCAGGTCCCACAACGCGATGTCGAAGGCCGCGATGGCTTGCGTGGCCAGCCCGCTGCGGCCCACGCTGGCGCCGGCCCAGCTGAGCTTGTCCCACAGCCGCGCGATGTCGTTCGGGTCTTCGCCGATGAGCGCCGGTGCAATCTCTTTGGCGTGTTCGTACTGCCCCGGTCCGCCCGCACGTTTGCTGTACGAAAAGCCGATGCCGTGGTGGCCCTGCTTCGTGGCGATCTCGGCAAAGACAAACGCGATCTCGGTCAGCGGCTTCTGGCGCCCGGTCAGCACCTTGGCGTCGCTGATCGGGCTGGCCAGCGGCAGAAAGGTGAGGTGCAGCTTCACCCACTCGATGCGGTCCGTCGTGGCCTCGCCGGTGGCCAGGCCCGCGGCCAGCGGGTTGGCCGCGATGAGGCGCGTGGGCTGGCTCGTCATCTGGGTGTTCAGTTCGGTGTTCAGTTCGGCGTTCAGTTGGGCGTTCAGTTGGGCTTGATGCCGGCGGTCTTGATGACCTTGGTCCAGAGGTCGATCTCGTCCTTGACGAACTTGGTGTACGGCCCACTGCCCTGCACGGGCACCACAAAGCCCACCGATTCCATGCGCTGCTTGATCTCGGCGCTGCCCATGATCTTTTTCATGGCTGCTTCCAGCTTGTCGACGATCGGCTGCGGTGTGCCCTTGATTGCCGACAGCCCGCTCCAGCTGAGTGCCACATAACCCTTGAGGCCGCTCTCGGCGATGGTGGGCACATCGGGGTACTGCGGGTTGCGCTGTTCGCTGGTCACGGCCAGTGCACGCAGCTTGCCAGCCCGCACATGCTGCAGCGCCGCGTCCTGGTTGATGAAGATCATCGGAATCTGGTTGCCCAGCAGGTCGGACAACATCGGGCCGCCACCGCGGTAGGGAATGCCCACGATGAACAGCGGTTGAGCGTTGATGCCGCCCACCTGCTTCATCAACTCCATCGCCATGTGTCCGCTGGCCGCATGGGTGTAGCCGTAGTTCATCTTGCCGGGGTTCTTGCGGATGTAGTCGATCAGTTCCTTGAAGGTCTTGAAGGGCTGGTCGGGGTGCACCACCAGCACATTGGGGCCGCTGTGGATCTGGCTGATGTGGACAAAGTCCTTGTTGCTGTCGTAGGCCAGCTTGTCATCCAGGCCATGGGCCACGGCGTTGCTGCCGACGCCGGTCAGCACAAGGGTGTAGCCATCGGGTGCGGCCTTGGCTGCACGTGCGGTGCCGGTGATGCCACCTGCGCCGCCGATGTTTTCAATGATGAAGGGCTGGCCCAGTTCCTTGGCTAGCGCTTCGCCGGCCATGCGCGCCATCACGTCGCTGGTGCCACCGGGCGGGAAGGGCACGATGATCTTCACCGGCTTGCTGGGCCAGGCGTCTTGCGCCAGCACGGGCAGGGCCAGCAGGCTCAGGGTGGCGGCAGCGGCCGCCAGCAGTTTGCGTCGGGTCATTGGGAATGTCTCCTGTTGTCGTCGGGATCAGTTTTTGGGCGTGTGCCACGCACCCGCAGCTTGCAGCAGACCACGGGTGTAGCCCAGCGCAAAGCCCATGAAACGTTCGCGCCCTTCGTCGAGCTCGCTCACGGGCACGTGGTCGGGGCACAAGGGGCCGGCATAACCACCACGTTGATAGGCTTTGACGGCTTGGAACATGTCCACGTCGCCTTCGTCGGGAAACACTTCCTGGAAGTCGAGGTAGCCGCCGCGGATGTTGCGAAAGTGGACCATGAAGATGCGGCCGGTGGCCGCAAATTCCTCGATCACCGGGATCAGCGCTTCGCCGGGCCGGGTGAACATCTCGGCCACGGTGCCCTGGCAGAAGTTCAGGCCGTGATTGGGGCTGGTGCTCAGGGCCAGGAAACGGCGCATGCCGTCGGCCGAGCCCACCACGTGTTCGATGCCGTTCAGGCCGCCCACCGGATAGGCCGGGTCATGCGGGTGGCAGGCCAGCCGCACGCCCGCGCGGTCGGCGGCGCTGACCAGGCCCTCGACCAGGAATTCGATGGCGTCCCAGCCGGCTTTTTCGGACACAGGCGGCACCGCACGCGCTTCTTTCTGGCCGCACAACAGTGCGCTGGCGCTGCCGCCTTTTTCTTGCGCGGTCTCTTGCGCAGGCTCTTGCGCAGTCGGGTAGCCCACGCCCCAATACGAATGCCGGCGGTCGGCCTCGGGTGTGTACTCGGCGTGGCAGAAACCGGAATTGCTGCAACCGCCGCGCCCGGGCTTCAGCGCCGTGCGTGTGATGCCCACCATCTGGACGTTGTACTTCAGGCACTCGATGCCCGCATCGGCCGCCACCGCGATGTTGCGAGCCAGGATGTCGCGGCTCTTCCTGGCGCTGTCCAGGTCAACCAGGCTGTCCAAGAGGATGGCGCCCACGTCCAGTGCAAACACGTCCAGCTTGAGGTCGAAGCCTTCGACCCAGTGGCGGTAGTCGCGCAACTTTCTGGCATCCCACTCGACGACACCGCCCTGCATCGCGTGGGTGGCCGACACACCTTCGGTGCTGCGGTTGTCCAGCACCACATGCTGCACGCCGAACTGGGCTGACAGACGCAGCCGCCGCGCGTCGGGGTTCAGGAGCTGCTCGCTGATGTACATGGCCGGGCGGATTGTTTGCCCTGCGGCGCCCAGCGGCAACGGCGGTGTTCCCCAAGCGGCGCGGCCCTGTCCCAGATGCTGGGACAGGGCCGCGCGGACGGTATTTGCAGGGTGCCGTCAGGCGTTGAGCATGTCGTTCCAGATGTTGTCGGCCCAGCTCAGCGCATAGCGGCCCTCGATCTGGTTGGCCGCCGCGCTGACGCCACCCGAGCCCGCCACGGTCTTGAAGGTCTTGTCGGCCGCGTCGTACTGGTGCACGCTGGCCACGTGCACCGCGTCCTGCGCCGTGACGAAGCTGTAGCAGGTGTTCATGACCACCGGCGTGGTGTTCACCGGCTTGCCCTGCAGCAGTTCGATGATGGCCGCTGCCGCCACCTTGGCGTGCTGGTTGGCCATGTGGCCGCTCTTGGGCATGGCCGGCGCGCTGAAGGTGGTGTCGCCCAGCACGTGGATGCCAGGCACGGCCGTGCTTTCCATGGTGAGCCAGTTCACGCCCACCCAGCGGTTGTTCATGTTCAACAGGCCGGCGCTGCGCGCGATGTCACCGCCGCGCTGCGGCGGAATGACGTTCAGCACGTCGGCCTTCACGTCTTCGAATTCCAGCTTGGCCACCATCGCGCCTGCGCTGCCGCTGACTTCCTTGAGCGCGGCGTTGGGCCGGTACTCGACGATGCCCTTGTAGTGCTGGTCCCAGGCCTTCATGAACAGCGCCTTCTTGGACGTGATGTCGGGGTTGCCGTCCAGGATCAGCACCTTCGAGCGCGGCTTGAACTGCTTGAAGTAGCTGGCCACCATGCAGGCACGTTCATACGGCCCGGGCGGGCAGCGGTAGGGTGCCAGCGGGATGGTCATGGCATAAACACCGCCGTCGGGCATGGCCTGCAGCTGCTGGCGCAAGGCCACGGTCTGCGGGCCGGCCTTCCAGGCGTGCAGCACACGGCCGCTGTCCAGTGCGGCCGCCAGGCCCGGTGTGCTGTCGAGCGTGAAGTCCACACCCGGCGACAGGATCAGGCGGTCGTAGGGCAATTCACTGCCGTCGGCCAGCCGCACCTTCTTGGTGGCGGCGTCCACGGCGGTCACGTCGCCTTGCACCACCTTCACACCCATGGCACGCAGGCCTTCGTAACCGCGGGTGATGTCGACCATCTGCTTGTGGCCGCCCAGCACCAGATTGCTGATAGGGCAACTGATGAAGCTGGCGTTGCGTTCGACCAGTGTGACGTCGATGTTGCCGCCCCACATCTTCAGGTAGCGCGCGGCGGTGCTGCCACCATAGCCGCCACCGACGATGACCACGCGGCCGATGGACGGTCCGCTGGCCATGCCCGTGGCACAGCCGGCCAGGGCCAGGCTGCCGAAGGCCAGGCCTGCGCCCAGCAGGTGGCGGCGTGACAGGGCGCCGATGAGGTCGGGCGATGTTTTGTTGTTCATGATGTCGCTCCTCACTTGTTGGGCTTCTGGGCGGCAAAGTAGGCGGCGATGAGCTTGATCTGCTCGTCGGTGTAGCCCTTGCTGATCTGGTGCATGATGGTTGCGGGCTGGTTGCCGTTTTTGTAGTCGGCCAGCATCGCGACGATCTTGTCGGCAGACATACCCGCCAGCGGCTTCATGTCGCCACGTGCATTGCCGTTGGTGCCATGGCAGTTGGCGCAGGTGGCGGCCAGGTTGCGCGCCAGGTTCAGGTCCTGGGCCATCGCCAGCGGCGCGGCCAGGGTCAAGGCGGCCAGCACAGCCTGGGCTGCGCGCGGGGTTCGGGTCATCGTTGTCTCCTTGGGTTCAGCCTGGGGATTTTGCGGTCGGACCTGGCGTCGCGCCGCCGGGTGGTTTCTCGGGCCTGTTGCGCCCGGCGTGCGTGTTCCGTTCGCGGGGCTTGCCAGCCGCCGACGGCCGGTGCCTAATATCAATTCATTCGAATGTACGGCTGCATGAACATACTGACCAGGGTGAAGACCCGACATTGCTGGCCGCGCTGCGGCTGGGCGGTGCCGTTTCAGCTGGTGTTGAGCGCACTGCTGGGTCTTGCTGCGGGCGTGGCGCAGGCGCAGCGCGTCGAGCCGGTGGCTGTGGCCCCGGGCGTTTGGATGGTGCAGGGCCTGTCGGCCCTGGGCAGCACGGCCAACCGCAACTTCATCAGCAACGCGGCCTTTGTCGTCACGCCCGAAGGTGTGGTCGTGGTGGACGCGTTGGGCTCACCGGCGCTGGCGCGTGAGCTGGTGGCGGCCATCGCGCGCATCACTGCGCAGCCCATCAAGCACCTGATCGTCACCCACTACCACGCCGACCACATCTACGGCCTGCAGGTGTTCAAGGACCTGGGTGCCACCATCACCGCGCACCAGGCTGGGCAGGCCTACCTGCACAGCGACACCGCCGCCTTGCGCCTGCAGGCCAGCCGCGAAGAGCTGGCGCCCTGGATCGACGCGCAGACGCGCCTGGTGGCGGCCGACCGCTGGATCACCGAGACCACCCGCTTCACCCTGGGTGGTGTGGACTTCGTGCTGCAGCCCGCCGGCCCCGCACACACCCCCGAAGACCTGGTGCTGCTGCTGCCGCAACAACGTGTGCTGATTGCGGGCGACCTGGTGTTCCGCGGCCGGGTGCCTTTTGTCGGCCAGGCCGACAGCGGGCGCTGGATCGCAGCGCTGGACCGCCTGCTGGCCCTGCGTGTGGCCATCATCGTGCCCGGCCACGGCCCGGTGTCCACCAGCGCAGAGTCCGACCTCATGCTCACCCGCGACTACCTGCAGCACCTGCGTGCCACGATGGGCCAGGCGGCCAGCAACCTGGAGCCCTTTGAAGAAGCCTATGCCAAGGCCGACTGGTCGCGCTTTGAACACCTGCCGCTGTTCAAGGCCGCCAACCGCATCAACGCCTACAACACCTACCTGCTGATGGAACAGGTCGGCAAGTGAAGCGCCGCGACACACTGCTGTTGGCCGCCGCCTGGACCTTGCCGCAGCTGGCCCGGTCGGCGCCAGCACAAACCGGGCAAGCCGTGGCCTGGCCGGTGGTCACGCTGCTGGACGGTACACGCCTGGAAGCCACCCAGCTGCGGGCGCAAGCGGCCGTGGTGGTGTTCTGGACCACCACCTGCCCCTTCTGCCGCCGCCACAACCAGCACGTGGAAAAACTGCACCGCGCGGCGCAGGCGGCCGGCCTGCCGCTGCGTGTGCTGGGTGTGGCGCGAGAGCGGAATGCCGCTGCGGTGCGCCGCTATGCTCAGCAGCAGGGCTACACCTTCCCCATCACGCTGGACCACGCGCCGATGGCTGCGGCCTTGAGCGAACGAAACGTCATCCCGCTGACCGCGGTGGTCGACCGCCTGGGGCGCCTGAAGCAGGTTCTGCCGGGTGAGATGTTCGAAGAAGACGTGCTGGAACTGCTGCAGCTGGCACAAGCCGGAACCCGTTCATGACACACAAGCCATTGATCGTCACGCCCTTTGCCCTGGCCTTGTTGTGCGGCGTTGCACTGGCCCAGGCCCAGGCCCCCGCGTCGCGGCCGCTGCACCAGTACCCGGCCGCCGATCTGGCGCTGGGGCAGCGCCTGATCACTGAACACAAATGCAGCGCCTGCCACGCCGCCAAGGTGGGTGGCGACGGCTCGGCCGTCTACCGCCCGGCCGGGCGCGTCAACACGCCCAGCGCCTTGCTCACGATGGTGGAGCGCTGCAACACCGAGCTGAACCTGGGCCTGTTTCCTGAAGACGTGATGGCCGTGGCGGCGGTGCTGCAGCGTGATCACTACCGCTTTGCAGCGCAACCGGCCGGCCGCTGACTGTCGCGGTCACTGCCCGCCGTCACTGCCCGCCGTCACTGCCGCCAGAACCACCCGCCAAGATCGCGCCATGGCCCATTCCACTGCCCCCGCAAGCACCGCCGACGAATCCGACCAGGTCTTTGACTCGGCGGCCGAGTTGTTCCGCCTGTTGGCCACGCCCATACGCCTGAAAATCATCAGCGCCTTGTGCGAGCAGGAAAAGAACGTGTCGCAGCTGCTGTCCGAGATCGACACCACGCAACCCAACATGAGCCAGCACCTGGCCACGTTGTACCGCGCCGGTGTGCTGGCGCGCCGCCGCGATGCGACGCAGATCTACTACCGCATCGGCAGCGAACGCGCCGCCACGCTGTGCCGCGCGGTGTGCATGCAGATCGCGGTTGAATATGACGGCGTTGTCGAGATTCCGGCTGCTCAACGGCTGGCGCCACGCGGGCTGCAGACCTGATGCGGCCGGGCGCCGCCGGCGCCCCGCATGTCAGATCAAGCCGGCCCGACCGAGATTGAAGCCCTGCGCGACGATTTGCGTCGGGAACACGCCCAGGGCATCGTTGTAGGCCGCAGCCGCTTCGTTGAACAACTGCCGCGCAAACGGCAGGCGTGCCTGGCCTTCGCGCCAGCTGGCGGCCAGCGGCGCCACCGGGTCTTGCAGGCGCAGTTCGGTGTGCTGGTCCAGCAGCGCCAGCACGCGGCTGGCGGCGGCGGCCAGGGTGGACTCTGCGGTCAGCCAGGCTTGCGCGCGTGATTCGTCCACGGGCCGGGTTGCCATGGCTTTGGCGGCCTTGTCGGCTTCGGCGTGGGCGCTGCGCCAGGTGTCCAGAGCACCCTGTTCTGCGGCCATGGGTTCACGCAAAGCCGCCACCAGCGGGGCCAGCGCAGCGCCGCGCTGGTCCAGCGCCACTTGCACCTTGGCCCAGGCTTCGGCAATGCCGTTGCGCATGACCACCAGGCGGTTGTAGGCACCGATCACCCAGAACAGCATCACGGCAAGCAGCAGCAGGCCGACGATGAACCATGGGCCGAAGGCTGCGCCGGACGCTGCTGCAGCCTGACCAGCAGCCACGCCCGACGCCGCCGTGTCAGCCACGCACTTCGCCCTGGCCCAGCACCACCCACTTCATCGAGGTCAGGCCTTCCAGCCCCACCGGCCCGCGGGCGTGGAACTTGTCGGTGCTGATGCCGATTTCCGCACCCAGGCCGTACTCAAAACCGTCGGCAAAACGGGTGCTGGCGTTGACCATCACGCTGGCCGAATCCACCTCGCGCAAGAAGCGCATGGCGTGGGGATGGTTCGTGGTCAGGATGGCGTCGGTGTGGTGCGAGCCGAAGCGGTTGATGTGCGCCAGCGCTTCGTCCAGCGTGTCCACCACCTTGATGCTGATGATGGGAGCGAGGTACTCGGTGGCCCAGTCTTCATCGCTGGCGGGCACGACGCCCTTGACACCCGCCAACAGCGTGGCCGCACGGGGGCAACAGCGCATCTCCACACCTTTGGCCGCAAACACGGCGGCCATGCGCGGCAGGAAGGCTGTGGCCTGCGCCGCGTGCACCAGCAGCGATTCGGCTGCATTGCAGGGGCTGTACTTCTGCGTCTTGGCATTGTCGGTGACCTTCACCGCCAGATCCAGATCCACCTCTTCATCGACGTAGACGTGGCAATTGCCGTCCAGGTGCTTGATGACCGGCACACGGGCTTCGGCGCTGATGCGTTCGATCAGGCCCTTGCCGCCGCGCGGGATGATCACGTCCACGTACTCGGGCATGGTGATGAGCCGGCCCACCGCCGCGCGGTCGGTGGTTTCCACCAGCTGAACGGCTTCAGGCGGCAGGCCGGCATCGGCCAGCGCAGCCTGCACCAGGCGCCACAGCGCCAGGTTGCTGTGCAGGGCCTCGGAGCCGCCGCGCAGAATGCAGGCGTTGCCACTCTTGATGGCCAGCGACGCGGCCTCGATGGTCACGTTGGGCCGGCTTTCGTAGATCATGCCGAAGACACCCAGCGGCACCCGCATCTGGCCCACGCTGATGCCACTGGGGCGGCGCTTGACGCCGGTGATTTCGCCCACCGGGTCGGCCATGCCGGCAATCTGCTCGCAGCCTTGTGCGACGGTCTCGATGATGGCCGGCGTGAGTTTCAGGCGGTCGATCAGCGGCTCGGCCAGGCCAGCCTGGCGTGCGGCCCGCAGGTCCAGCGCATTGGCCGCCTGCAGCGCGGCGGTGTCGCTGCGCAGCCGCGCGGCCAGGCTGCGCAGGGCGTGGTCCTTGGCGGCGGTGGCCGCGGCAGCCATGTGCGTGGCGGCCGCTCTGGCGGCCACGCCGACGTGGGCCATGTAGGCGGGGATGTCGCTGGGCGTCATGGCCGGCATTGTCCCAAATCGCCTGCCGGCGGGCCGATACAGCCCCGACCCGGGCCCTTCAACCCATCCAGCCCAGCACCGTCAGCCACAGTGTGGCCGTGGCCATGAAGGCCACCGTGGACACCACGATGGCCACCGTGGCCTCGCCTTCCAGCGTGCCGTAGCGTTGCGCAAAGATGATGGCGTTGCTGCCCACCGGCAACGCGCCCATCATCACCAGCACCGCCAGCGGCAGGCCGGACAGGCCAAAGCCCCAGTGCGCCACCACCAGCACCAGCGCCGGCAGCATCAGCAGCTTCAGCACCGACACCTGCAAGGCACCGCGCAAGCCGCCGCGCACGCCGTAGGTGGCCAGCGAGACACCGATCAGCACCAGGCACACCGGCACCACGGCGCTGCCCAGGCCGGCCAGCGTGAGGTCCAGCACCGGGTGCAGGCCCAGCCCGGTCATGTTCCAGGCCAGGCCCACCAGCACCGGCAGCACCACCGGGTGGATGACGGTGTTGCGCAGTGTGGCGCGCAATGTGTCGGCGCGGCTGATGCTGCCGTCGGCACGGGCCACGTCACCTTCCACCAACACCGTCAGCAAGGTCAACAGCACCAGGCCGTGCACGCTGACCAGCGCGATGTGCAGTGCCAGGCCGGCTTCGCCAAACAGTGCGCTGGCCATCGGGATGCCCAGCTGCACCGCGTTGCCGTAGGTGGCGGCCACGGTGCGGGTGGCCGCATCGGCACCGCTGCCGCGGCTGCGCACGCGGTGCCAGATGTAGACCGCCAGCGCAAAGAGGCCTGCCGGCACGAAGTAGGCGGCCAGCGTGTGCCAGGGCAGGGTGGACAGCTCGATGCGCTCCATGGTGCGGAACAGCAGCGACGGCACAAACAGATAAAAGGCCGTGTTGCTGAGCACACGCGCCGGATCCTGCAGGCCGCCTGAGACATCCAGACGCCCCAGCCAGCCGCGCCAGGCCGCCACGTAGCCCAGGCCCACCGTGGCCATGATGGCCAGCAGCTTGCTGATCACGGCGGCAGTCATAGCGCTGTCCCCGGCGCTCGGCGGCTGGCCCCGTTTGTGTCGCTCAAGCGGTGTCGATCAAGCGGCGGTTTTTTTGGCTGCCACTTTCTTGGCCGCGGCCTTGGCCGGCGCACCCGCAACGCGCGGCGCACGCGGTTCGAACTCGAAGCTCACGCGCCCTTCCTTGGCGTCGTAGGCCAGGAAGGCCTTGAACTTGCGCCGTGTCTTGTTGGACACGAAGTTCTCCAGCAGGCCGGTCTTGCCGGTGGCCAGCAGCTTGCTGATTTCGCTGCGTTCCACCGGCTGCTGCAGGATGATCTTGCCGCTCTTGAAGTCGCAGGTGACGAGTGCGCCCACGCTGTGCTCGCAGACGTAGTTGCTGCCATGTTCGTAAACGTGGCCCTTGCACTTGGGGCAGGCGCCCAGGCTTTCCTGGCCGCTGAAGTCCACCGGTTCGCCATCGCCTTCGCCGTTCTTGGCGTCGTCGCCGAAGTCGAACTCCAGCTTCCAGTTGCTGATCTCGTCGTCGAAAGCCAGCTTGATCTCGGCCGTGAAAGGCCAACCGGCCTTGGAACGAAAGCCTTCCAGCGGGCCGATCTTCTTGTCGCGGATCAGGCCTTCGGCTTCCACGGTTTCGAAGGCTCGACCGGCGGGGATCTTGGTGATGGAAAAGCCGCAGCCCTCTTCCGCGCCAGCGGCGCCGGAGGCGGCGCTTGCCGATCCCCCGCCGGTGCAGCTGAAGCGGCGGTAGTTCTCTTTCACCACGCCGCCGCAGTTGGGACAGGGCGTGGCCAGCGTGGCGTAGTCGCCGGGGATGGTGTCGCGGTCGTATTCCTTGGCCTTGCGCACGATGCGCTCGGCCATCTTGGCGATCTCGCCCATGAAGGCGTCGCGGCTCAGGCGGCCGTGTTCCATCTCGGACAGCTGGTATTCCCAGTTGCCGGTCAGGTCGGCGCGGGTCAGGTCTTCGATGGCCAGGCCGCGCAGCAGCGTCATGAGCTGGAAGGCCTTGGCCGTGGGCACCAGTTCGCGGCCGTCGCGCAGCATGTACTTTTCTGCGATCAGGCCTTCGATGGTCTGCGCGCGGGTGGCCGGTGTGCCCAGGCCCTTTTCTTTCATGGCGTCGCGCAGGTCTTCGTCTTCGATGAGCTTGCCCGCACCTTCCATGGCCGACAGCAGCGTGGCTTCGGTGTATCGCGCCGGCGGCTTGGTCTTCAGCGCATTGACGGCCACGTCTTCGGTGCGCACCTGCTCACCGGCGGCCACGGCCACCAGGTTGGCGCTGTCGCTGGAACTGTCCTGCGCTTCCTTGCCGTAGACGGCCAGCCAGCCGGCATTCACCAGCACCTTGCCGTTGGTCTGGAACTTGTACTCCTGGTCCTTGGCCGTCACGGTGCTGATGCGCGTGGTGACCATGAACTCTGCGCTCGGGTAGAACACCGCGATGAAGCGCTTGACCACCATGTCGTAGAGCTTCAACTCGATCTCGGTCAACGACTTCGGCGCCTGCAGCGTGGGGATGATGGCGAAGTGGTCCGACACCTTGGTGTTGTCGAACACGCGCTTGACGGGCTTGACATAGCCTTCCTTCAGGCTCTTGGCTGCATGCGCGCTCAGCTCGCGCAGCGGGCCGGGCATGTCCTCGGTGGCCAGCATCTTCAGCGTCTCTTTCACCGGGCCCAGATAGTCCTCGGGCAGGGCGCGGCTGTCGGTGCGGGGGTAGGTCAGCACCTTGTGCTTTTCGTACAGCGCCTGCGCCAGGCTCAGCGTGGTCTTGGCGCTGAAGCCGAAGCGGCTGTTGGCCTCGCGCTGCAAGGTGGTCAGGTCGTACAGCAGCGGTGAAGCCTGCGTGCTGGGCTTGGCCTCGTCGGTCACGCTGGCGGGCTGGCCGCGCACGGCCGCGGCAATGGCCTCGGCGTCGGGTGCGTTCCACAGGCGGTCGGCACGCGCTTCGGCGTCGTCGGCGTTCTTCTTCCACTTGGGGTCGAACCACTTGCCCTCGTACTGGCCGGCCACGGCGTCGAAGCTGGCCTTGACCTCCCAATAGGGGCGCGACACGTGCTTGCGGATCTTCTCTTCGCGTTCGACCACGATGCTCAGCGTGGGTGTCTGCACGCGGCCCACGGTGGTCAGGAAGAAGCCGCCGTCGCGGCTGTTGAACGCCGTCATGGCGCGGGTGCCGTTGATGCCCACCAGCCAGTCGGCTTCGCTGCGGCTGCGCGCGGCGTCGGCCAGGCCCAGCATCTGCTTGTCGGTTCTGAGGTGATCGAAACCGTCGCGGATGGCCTGCGGTGTCATGCTCTGCAGCCACAGGCGCGTGATCGGCTTGCCGTGGGCCTTGTCGCCAAAGGCGTATTGCAGGATGAGGCGGAAGATCAACTCACCTTCGCGCCCGGCGTCGCAGGCGTTGATGATGGCGCCCACGTCCTTGCGCTTGACCAGCTTGACGACGGCGTTCAGCCGCGTCTTGGCCTTGTCGATGGGCGCGACGTCGAAGTGCGGCGGCACCACGGGCAGGTGCGCAAAGCTCCACTTGCCGCGCTTGACTTCAAATTCGTCGGGGGCCTTGATTTCCACCAGGTGGCCCACGGCACTGGTGACCACGTAGTCGTCGTTCTCGAAATGTTCGGCCAGCTTCTCGAACTTGCCTTTGGTGGGCGTCAGCGCCCGCACGATGTCCTGTGCCACGCTGGGCTTCTCGGCAATGATGATCGTCTTGCTCATGTTTCCTTCTGGGCCACCCGCGGATGCCGGGGTGCTGATGTTCATTCAAAATGCCGCGCCTACAATCTGGCCGGTCTCTCGCGCACGCACGCGCGCTCGTACGATTTCAATATACGTAATGTCCAAGACCCCGCAAGGCGCTGCCCCAGATCCCCGTCGCATTCAGGTTCGCAAGAGTGGTGTGCATGGCAAGGGCGTGTTCGCGCTGAAGGCCATCGCCAAGGGCGAGCAGATCATCGAATACAAGGGCCAGATCATCAGCTGGCCCGAAGCGCTGCGCCGCCACCCGCACGACCCGCGCGACCCCAGCCACACCTTCTACTTCAGCCTGGACGACGGCAGCCATGTCATCGACGCCAAGGTGGGTGGCAACGCGGCACGCTGGATCAACCACGCTTGCCAGCCCAACTGCAAGGCCGACGAAACCGACGGCCGGGTGTTCATCGAGGCGCTGCGCGCACTGAAGCCGGGCGAAGAATTGTTCTACGACTACGGCCTGGTCATCGACGAGCGCTACACGCCCAAGCTGAAGAAAGAATACGAGTGCCGCTGCGGCAGCAAGAAATGCCGCCACACCCTGCTGGCGCCCAAACGATGAAGTGCCGACCAACCCCGATGCGGCTTCGCCGCCTGCCCCTCAAGCGGGCAATGCCAGCGGCCCGGAAAAGCCCGTTCAGCGGCGCTCGCCCGGGGGCGCAGGCGTGAGCAGCACCACCCACCTGCACTGGGGCGCCGAAGCGCTCTGGGACCAGTTGGTGCCGCTGTTGCCGGGCATCAGTGTGGAAGTGCTGGCGCGTGTGGAATCCACCAACACCCGGCTGCTGGAGCGCGCGCGCACGATGGGCGGCGACCCCGAAGCACCGGTCACACGCCCCGGTGACCTGGACGACCAGGCCAGCAGCGAACGCACACCCCACGGTCGCCGCCAGGCCGACGTCTGGCCCTGCCTGCTGGTGGCCGAGGACCAGACCCGTGGCCGCGGCCGCCTGGGCCGTGACTGGGTCAGCAGCATGGGCGCGTCGCTGACCTTTTCGCTGTCGCTGCCGCTGGCGCCCACGCAGTGGGGCGGGCTGTCGCTGGCCGTGGGCCTGGCCCTGGCCGAAGCGCTGGACCCGGGCCCGGCCGGCGTTGGCGGCCAGCAGCCGCGCATCGTGCTGAAGTGGCCCAACGATCTGTGGCTGACCGACGGCCCCGGCTGCGGTCGCAAGCTGGGTGGCATCCTGATTGAAACGGTCAGCGTGGGCCAGCGCCGCATGTGCGTGGTAGGCGTGGGCCTGAACGTGCTGCCGCAGCCGGCCGGCGCATCGCGCGCCGCTGAAGACCTGTCGCACGGTTACGCCAGCCTGCAGGAGCTGCACCCGGCCATCACCGCGCCACTAGCCCTGGCGCGCGTGGCGCTGCCCTTGGTGCAGGCGCTGCAAGGTTTTGAGTCGATGGGCTTTGCGCCACTGGCGGCGGCCTACTCGCGGCGCGACCTGTTGTTGGGCCATGCCGTGGTCACCAGTGCGCCCCTGTCGCTGCAGGGTGTGTCCGAAGGGGTGGACGAAACCGGCGCGCTGCGTGTGCGCTCGGCCGGCCCCGACGCCGCCGCGCCCGACGCCGATTCGCCCGATGGCGCCGTGCTGCACCGGGTGGTCAGCGGCGAGGTCAGCGTGCGCCTTGCAGGCGGCTAGGGTGTTGCGCACCGCCGTGGGCCTGCTGCTGCTGGCCAATGTGCTGTTTTTTGCCTGGGCGCGGGGCTGGCTGGGCGACCCGCCGCGCCATGCCGAACGTGAGCCCGCCCGCCTGGCCGCCCAGGTGCGCCCCGAGGTCCTGACCGTGCTGCCACCCACCACCGCCACCGCGGCTGTGCAGGCGGCACGTGCGGCGGCGCTGGTGTGCCTGGAAGCGGGCCCTTTTGTGGGCGAATCGGCGCCGGACGACCTGAGCGTGGCCGAGGCCCTGCTGGTGCAGGCACAGGTGCCCGCCAATGCCTGGACCCGCATCGGCCCCCCGGCCGCGCCGGTGTGGCTGGTGTATGCCGGCCGTTACCCCGACGCGCCGCTGCGCAGCGCCCGCGAAGAGGACCTGCGCAAATATGGGCTCAGCTACGAACGCATCGACGCCCCGGCTGAACTGGCGCCGGGCTTCGTGCTGTCGCGCCACGGCTCGCGTGACGATGCAGAAGCCTGGATCAAGGCTCGCGCGCCGGCTGGCTTGCGTGGCCTGCGGGTGGTGCAGCTGCCGGCGTCGGCGGCCACCTACCGCCTGCGGGTGCCGCGCGCCGACAGCGATCAGGCCGAGCGCATGCGTGCGCTGCCGGCCGACCTGCTGGCCGGCGGTTTCAAGCCCTGCGTCGCAAGGCCCTGAGCGCGGCGGCGGCCAGCGCCACGCCGGCCACCCAGGCGCCTGAACTGGCGCCGCCCCCGCCCCCGCCGCCGCGCTCAGGGCCTTGCGAC